>OCHD01000009.1_pt1 | contig 292094 bp, 267 predicted proteins | sample 1538481 | NCBI WGS metagenome assembly OCHD01 (sample SAMN04571699, study PRJEB22368) | human gut metagenome | biome: human gut; material: stool | host: Homo sapiens | place: Luxembourg | collected 2012-09-07
TTAAACTGCCAAACTGGTTGATACCGCTAAATCCGCTCATTTTCTAACTCCTTTTTCTTATTTTACATATCATTTTAAACAAAATGTTACATTATATTTGTATTGACGGCATAAATAGCTAAAACTTTAGAGTTAACCGATAAATCGTTACAAAAGTTTACAATGTATTTTCGTAAAAATAATGCTTAAATACCGCTCTATCATTGCTGTCGTAACATTTTGTTTAAAATGTTACATTCAGGGATGTGGAGTTTTTCAGACTAGCTGAAGCTTTTCTCGCAGTCTTACAGGTGACAAAATCCGTACCACCTTGTACAGAAAATATGTTTATGTGACAATAAATTTAACTGGTAATCACAGTAAATCGTAGTAGTAAAATATAAGGAAACTAAGAAAATGGCTAGAAAAACTCCATTAGAAAAGATCAGAAATATTGGTATTGCTGCTCACATCGATGCAGGTAAAACCACTACAACTGAGCGTATCCTGTTCTATACAGGAAAAACACATAAAATTGGTGAAACTCACGACGGTGCAGCTGTAACTGACTTTATGGAACAAGAAAAAGAAAGAGGTATTACAATCCAATCTGCAGCTGTAACAGCAGAATGGAAAGGCCACCAGATTAACATTATTGACACCCCGGGCCACGTTGACTTCACTATTGAAGTAGAACGTTCATTACGTGTATTGGACGGTGTTGTTGCTGTATTCTGTGCAGTAGGCGGTGTTCAATCTCAATCAGAAACAGTTTGGAGGCAAGCTAACAGATACGAAGTACCTAGAATGGTTTTCGTTAACAAAATGGATAGAACTGGTGCTGATTTCTACAGAGTAGTTGATCAGATTAAAAACAGATTAGGTGCTAATGCTGTTCCTATCCAGCTTCCTATCGGTGCTGAAGATAAATTTACAGGCTTGATTGACCTTATGACAATGAAAGCTGAAATCTATACAAATGACTTAGGTACAGATATCAGGGAAGAAGATATTCCTGCCGATATGGCTGAAAAAGCTAAAGAATATCACGATGCAATGGTTGAAGCTATTGCCTCAGAAGACGATGCTTTGATGGAAAAATTCTTTGAAGATCCTGATTCAATCACTGTAGACGAATTAAAGGCTGCTTTGAGAAAAGCTGTTTGTGATAACAAAATTGTTCCTGTATGCTGTGGTACAGCATTCAAAAATAAAGGTGTTCAACTTCTTCTTAACAACGTAGTTGACTATATGCCATCTCCGGTTGATGTTAAGGCAATTGAAGGTGAATTAGAAGACGGTACTAAGACAGAAAGACATTCTTCTGATGATGAACCATTCTCAGCATTGTCATTCAAAGTTATGACAGACCCATTTGTGGGACGTTTGACATTCCTAAGAGTTTACTCTGGTGTTATTACTTCAGGTTCTTACGTTCTTAACTCAACTAACGGAAAGAAAGAACGTATTTCAAGATTAGTTCGTATGTATGCAGACCAACGTCTTGAAGAAAATGAAGTTTACGCTGGTGACATCTGTGCAGCAGTTGGTTTGAAAGATACAACAACAGGTGATACTCTTTGCGACGAAAAGGCTCCTATCATCTTAGAAAGAATGACTTTCCCTGAACCGGTTATCTCTGTTGCGATTGAACCAAAAACAAAAGCTGACCAGGATAAAATGGGTATCGCTCTTCAGAAACTTGCAGAAGAAGATCCATCATTCAGAGTTAAATCTGATTCAGAAACTGGACAAACAATTATTTCCGGTATGGGTGAACTTCACCTTGACATTATCGTTGACCGTATGTTGAGAGAATTTAAGGTTGAAGCAAATATCGGTAAACCGCAAGTTGCATACAGAGAAACAATTAGAGGTAATGCTGATCAGGATTCTAAATTCGTTCGTCAGTCAGGTGGTAAAGGTCAATACGGACACGTTAAAATCAGAATTTCTCCGGCTGAAGAAAACGCAGGATTTGTATTTGAAAACAAAATCGTCGGTGGTGCTATTCCTAAGGAATACATCGAACCTGCAAGAAAAGGTATGGAAGAAGCTCTTGAAGGCGGTATCTTAGCTGGATATCCTATGATTGATGTTAAGGTTGAACTTTATGATGGTTCATACCACGAAGTTGACTCTTCTGAAATGGCATTCAAAATTGCCGGTTCAATGGCTATTAAGGATGGTACTAAGAAAGCTCAACCTTGTATTCTTGAACCTATGATGAAGGTTGAAATCGAAATTCCTGATGAATTTACAGGTACAATCATTGGTGATATTTCAAGAAGAAGAGGCCGTGTAGAAGGTCAGGAACCTGTAGGTAACACAGGAAACGTTATCGTAAGAGCTACAGTTCCTTTGGCTAACATGTTCGGTTATGCTACTGACTTGAGATCAAATACTCAAGGACGCGGTACATTCTCTATGGAATTCCAAAAATACGAACAAGTTCCTGCAAATATCGAAAAAGAAATCATCGAGAAATCAGGCGCTTCTAAGTAGTTAGAGATTTATAATGAGTCGGGCGGATGAATTTTCATCCGCCCGATTTTGTTTTATAATAAACTTATGGATATTTTTGTTATTGAAATAGTTGATGCCGACAATGTGCATATGGAGCTTTTGAAGCAGTTTCAGAAAAAGGAAATTTCTAATCCCAAAAAATGGAACGAGCATTGTTTTTCATACCTGATGGTTGATAGAATATTACGCGATTTTTACGGTATTGAGGATAGAGATATTGTCTTTAATGGTAAAAAGCCGTTTCTTAAAAATAGGAAGAAGTTTTTCAGCGTAAGTCACAGCAATGATTTTATAGCACTTGCATTCTCGGATTATGACTGTGGTGTAGATATTGAAAAAATTAAGATAAGAGAATTTGAAGATATTTCAAAACGAATGGGGTTTAAGTGTAATACTCTTGAGGAGTTCTACAATGAGTGGACAAGATTTGAGGCTGAATACAAGCTTGGAAAGCCTGCGCAAAAGTTTAAAAAATTCCATTTTGATGAGTACATTATAACGGCTGCTAGTGTTAATATTCAAGAAGAGTTTGAAATTTATATTCAAAGCGGAGAGGTGTTTCCTAACGTAAATGCTTGATTGTTCTAAAGTTTAAAAAATTTTTGCCGATAATACATATGTAAGTAAGAGGAAGCTTAAATGGCAAGAATTATTGAATCATCAGGCAGAAGAATTATCAAAATGTCAGTGGACGACATTATCTCTATTGTTCAAGACTATCAGCGAATTGTTCCGAGAGCTTGCAGCGCGGAAGATGTTAGAAACTATCTCAGCGATACGGTGATATTTATTCCAGAGGAGGGGTGAATGAATTAGAAGAAGTCTGAGGTTGAAAGATCAGCTAAGGCATTCTTTGCCTCTTCAAAAGTAGGATCCTGCTCAAGAACTTCCATATAAAGTTCTTTAGCCTTATCTCTATTATTACTCTCATATAAAAGTGCGAGATTATATTTTGCTTGAATAAGTTCAGGGTTATATAAAATGGCTCTTTTAAAAGCATCTTCTGCATTTTTTATATCGTGCTGTGCGGTATACATCAAACCAACGCGATAAAGACCTTCCGGATTTTTATCGTCGTATTTAAGTAAATCAGTTAGGGCTTTCTTCTCTTCAAAGAAATTACCCAGCTGGTGATGAGCTTCTGATAACATTAGAAGATATTTTGACTTATATTCATTTTGTTTATCGTATTCAAGCGCTTTATTAATAGCCTCTACGCAGGCAGTAAAGTCTTTCTTTTTATAATTATTTTTAGCTACATTATAATAAATTTCTGGATTAAGTGTGTTGTACTGAGTAGCATTTTTTAAATACTCAAAAGATTCGTCAAACTTGTTCTGTTCAGACATATCAACTGCCCACTTAATGTACAATTCACAAAGCAGAAGGTTTACAGTTTTGGCCTCTCTAGGGGTTGCTTTATCTAAGAGTAGTGTGTATCTTTCGAGAGCTTTTTGATATTCTTTCTGGTGAATATAAGCGTCAGCGAGTTCGAGAGTAACATCAAAACCGTTTTGTGACATCATAGCAAGATCTTCTAGTATTGCAATACCCTCACCCAGACGGTTTAATTTGATATTATAAGCTGCAATATCATTTCTTACTTTAAACTTGTCGGAACCTTGAATATCAAGTAATTTTTCAGAATATTCAATTGCTTTTTCGTAATCTTCTGATTCTACGTATAAAGAAACAAGGGTTTCATATACCCACAGAAGATTTTTTCCATCTGTAACAAATGTGAGCATATATAGAAGTGTTTCAATTGCAACAGGATAATTTTTAATTTTTATGTATAGTTCAGTGAGTTTTCTATTTGTATCCACGTCATTCGGGTAAATTCCCAGACGTCTTTTGTAAGCTTCAAAAGCAGCAGGATAATCCTTTACCTGTTCGTTGAGCTCAGCCAGGATTGACTGTACGTCCGCAACTTCATCTTCTATATCCAGCAAATCAGATAGAACTTCATAAATACTTATAGAGGAATACAGCTGGTCAGTTTCTCTGTATAGTTCTGCAAGAGTTCTGGTTATGTCTTTATCATTTTTTGAATGTTCAAACAGGTACTCGTATTCTTTTATAGCCTTAGTTGTTGCCTGTTTTCTTATATAGCAGGAGCCTAGCACCTTACGAGTTTCTAAATCATCAGGTCTTTTTTTAAGAACCGTTAAACATTGTCTTATTGCTTGATTGTATTTCCTATCCTCAAAATAAGCCTTTGCAAGATAAATTCTTACATCAATGTGGCTTGGTACTCTGTCAAGGTATTTTGTTGCAAGCAGCTGCACAAGAGCATATTCTTTTTTATCAAAAAGAACCTCGACCTGATCCAGAATATTTTTTGTAGAAAGCTGGAGTTCATCTCCTTTTTTCCCGCTTCCTCCCTGAAACAGAATTATAGAATATAATATATATATAGCACCAATTGCTACGACAAATGCTACTATAATAATTATTATATTGGTATCAGCCATTTAACTCTCTCTTGTAATTACAATATTATTATACACGATACGATTAAAAAGTAAAAGTTTTTACATATTCAAGGCTTTACTTTTCAGAAATTTTTGTTAAATAATATAGAGTATGAAGCGGATTTTGTTAATTCTTTTGATAACAATTCTTGTACCGTCCTGTCAGGCAGAAGACAGCTGGGATGATTTTTCCGGCCTTGACCACGCGTGGGACGGGCAAAAATCAATTACAAATAAAGAGTTTGAAGAAGCAATAAACACTTTAGAAGAAAAGCAGACCAAAAAAGAAGCTAAGCAGAGGAAAAAGCTTATAAAAAAAATTGGCGGCGGCGGTACCAGCCTTCATCCAGATTTGAACCCGGAGAGCGATATAAAAAATCTTGATCCTCTAAAAAAAGAAGATGATGATGGTGTACTCCTAAATATTCCTGTAAATTTAGTTATTGATGATGTCCCTATGGATAAAGGTTTTTATAAAGTCATTGCAGAGAAAGATAAAAACAACGATATCAATCTCCTATTTTACCAATCTCAATTTTTTAAAGGTAAAGTTAGAGCTTGTGAAACCAGTGATGATTATGATCAAGATAGTATCAATTTTGTAAAACTTCTGCCTTATAATGAGCAGTTTGTAAAAATAATTTTCGGCTCGCTTGATTTTAATGCATATGCTTACGTTAAATATGTTCAATAACAATGTTACATTTTTTAACAATTAATTTGTAATTGCAATCTGAAAAAAGTATGATATGATTAATATAGGTTTGTGCTGTAAAATACAAGTATGCAATTCTTTGCATAAAGTTGAATGGAATAGTATAAACATAGGATTTAAATCATTACATACTATTGTATAGTTATTAGACGAGAGAAGCAATTTAATAGTTAGAAGTATAGAATGAATATGCGCAATTATATGAAGAAAAAAGAAAAGTCATTAAACGCTGCAAGTCTTACAACAGACGAATTAATCGCTAAGGTGAGCAAGCGTAAATTTAAACTTTCGAAAGTGGTTCTTATACCGATACTGGTGCTATGTGTATCTGTGCCTATTTTCCGTGCTGCCATTTCACTTGGCAGTATAAATGCTATTGAGGCAGAAGGAAATAGCACTCTTGCATTAGCTGCAGTTCCAATAGCAGCAACAACTGCTAAAAAAGATTTAATATCAATTCCGACTGGAACTGTGAAAGCAAATCCGTTTCTTCCATATCGTGATATAAGCGGTAATACGCTTGTTAACGATGTGCCGAAGTTTGATTTGGTAGAGCCTCCGGATGTAGTAAATGAAAATTCTGATGCTGCAAGGGTAATGGATACCGTAGTATCAGGAATTCTTTATGATAAATACAGTCCTTCAGCTATTTTGAATATTGAAGGTAATGATTATCTGGTAAAGAAAGGTGATGTGGTTAATAACTACAAAGTTGTTAATATTATGCAGGACAGTGTAACCGTTAAGTTAGGTAATAACACTTATAAAGCAGGTATTGGCGAAATCTTAACAGAAGGGTCACTAACTCATAATGACGTTTCAAACTTAAACAAAAAATTCGGAGGGGAAAGAAGATGAGATATAATCATATAAAGAGATTTTTGTCAGCAGCGTTATTATTAGCGTTTACGGCACCTTCTGGTATCGCAGAATATTATAATGCAATGGAGCCTGTTTCAAATTCAACAGTGCTGTCCGGCGATGTTAAATTGACTGATAAAAATGAACGCATAACATTATCTCTTAGAGATTCTGATTTAAAACAGGTGTTAAGAATGTTTGCTGATAAAGCTGGAATGAATATTGTTTTTCACAACTCAGTAAAAGGTAAAGTAACCCTGGATTTAGTTAACATGCCAATTAATGAAGCTTTTGATTTGGTTCTGCAAATTGGCGGGTTAAACTACTATACGCAGAATAATACGTTAGTTGTTATTGCAAAAACTAGTAATGATAATGCAGCTTTCTCAAAACAGGAAATGATGGTATTCCCTGTTAAATATGTTTCAGCAGCAAAGATTGCAACATTCCTGAATAAGAATGTATTTGGGATGAAAAAACCTGGTTTATCTGGAGTTGATGCTGCAACTGTTAACTCTGCAACTAACGAACTTATAGTTTTTGGTATGAAATCTGATGCAGCAATTGTTGAAAAAGTAATTGCACAGCTTGATAGAGAACCTTTGTCCAAAACATTTGCAGTAAACCATACAACACCTGCAGAAATGGCAAATATGATTTGTGAAATGCTGCTTCCTTCACGTGGTTCAACTGCCGGCGGCGGAGGAGGAGGCGGTGGGGCTCCTGCATACGTACCGCCTACACCAGGGGTTGGTACAGCTATAGGTGGTGCTGCTGGTATAATGACTGGCGGAGCTGCTTCAAGCGAATCTGAGTCTGAATTAAAACTTGGAGAAGGTATTGTTGCTTGTTCTGTATCAGCGACCGGTGCTTCTACAGGTTCAGCTGCTTTTGATGTACAAAACCTTTCAGTTTCCTATTTCCCGCAAAGAGGTACCATCACGTTAATGGGCGGGTCATTAGAACAACTGAATATGATTGAAAAATTTATTAAAGCAAATGACGTAAAACAACCTCAAGCATATTTGGATGTTTCAATCGTTGAATTAAATGAAGAAGGTAGTAAAGAATTCCACAACGATTGGAGATTGGATTCAAGAAACTGGGTATTCTCATTTAGCGGAAGTGATACTACTGTTGGCAGGGATTCTGCTCCAGGAAGAGATCCAAATCAAGAACTTTTTGGTAACAATGCTTATATTTCATGGCAGTTGAGTTATTTAATTGAAAATAAAAAGGCAAGAGTACTTGCAAATCCAAAAGTTTTGATTACTAATGGTCAAGAATCTGTTATTGACCTAACACAAGACTATGTAGAAAAAGTAACTTCTGAGTTCTTGTCTTCTACAAGTAATGGTACAGGTGCAAGCGGTTCTGTTCAAAGAACTTATACTATCGGTAAAGATAAAGGTATAAAAGTTACTTTAATGCCGTTTATTTCACCTGATGGTTATGTAACTCTGAATATTAAACCGGAATACGCTACAGAAGCCGGACAGGTAACTGCAAAAACTTATGATCCTCAGACTGGTGCATCATCAGATGACTTACAGGCAACATTGCTGAGCAGAAGAAACTTAGATTTGAAGAATGTACGTATTAAAGATAATGAAACGCTTGCAATCGGCGGTTTAATACAGGAAGAAGATACTAAGACGGTTCAAAAAGTTCCGGTATTAGGTGATTTACCTGTAATAGGTGCTGCATTTAGAAACGTTATTTCTAAAAAGACTAAGAGTGAGCTGGTTATTATGATTACTCCGAAAATCATAAATGACGGCGAAGGTTCCGTAGCAGATAGTTTATAGTTAGAATTTATTTTATGTCTAATCAACTGGAAAAACTCAAACATAGTATAAAAAAAGAATATGTTAACAATTTTGAATTAAACCTGATGAAATCATCAGGTTTTATTCCAGTGGATAAGCGGCAGAGTGATTTCTTCGTAATTCTTAATAAAGAGAATAGCGCAGGACGTGCAGAAATTATTCAACTTATAAAAGAAAAGTATCAAAATCTTACACCTCAGTTTATTCCAATTTCTGGACGAGATTTTGATGAAGTTTTTAATAGTATTACAACTGTAACTCTGCCCAAAGTTGAAGAACAGCCTGCAGAGCCGAAACCGGCAGAAGAACTTTCTGCAGAAGAAATTCTTGTATCTATAGGCTGGCTTACAAGAGAACAATTAAATGAATGTACTGCTCTTGCAAAAGAGCGAAATGTGCCTCTTGATATGATACTTACGGAAAAAGAATACCTGCCGTTTGATAGAATTGCATCATATTTGAAAAAGAAATATGGCTGTGATGTGGTATCAAAAGCGCAGATTAAAGTTGATAAAAGCATGCTTAAAATGCTTCCGGATGACATTGTTGAAAAGAAGCAGATAGTAGTTATGTCAATGGAAGGCAGCAAACTTGGCGTTGCAATGGTAAATCCAAATGACAAGTTTACTATTCGTGAAGTTTCACTCTCAACAGGCCGTGCATTGAATGTCTACTGTATACCATATGCAGAGTATGACAAATATTTGAAAGAATATTTTATACAGAAGAAATCAGACCAAACTGTAAAAGAAACAGAACGTATCATTCAGAGTATTGAAGAAGAGTCATCACAGTTTGCTAATGAAGAATCTCTCTGGGCTCAGGTTGAAAAAGAACTGCAGGATGCTAGCGGTAACGTAGCTAAGTTTGTATATAAGATTATTACAGATGCTATTGATGCAAAGGCTTCAGATATTCATATTGAACCTAGAATAGGATATTATGTCGTACGTACTCGATCTGACGGTATCTTAAAAAAAGTTTTGGATATTCCGGGTTCTATTGAACAGGCTGTTATTACCAGATTTAAAGTTCTGGCGAGAATGAACATCGCTGAGCATAGACGCCCGCAAGATGGTACTTTCTCTATCAAATATAATGATAGAATGTACGATTTCCGTATAAATACTCTTCCAGTTTCCGGCAAAGAGAAAGTTGTAATTCGTATTCTTGCACCTGCTGTAAGTTTGAAAGCTTCCGGCAATAAGATGGTTATTCCGGGCGCAGAAGAATCTGATGTGCAGAAAATTCATGATATGGTACAGTGTCCTAATGGCATTATCCTGACCTCAGGACCTACAGGTTCTGGTAAAACAACTACTCTATATACAATTCTCAAATCATTAAATAATGAAGATGTTAATATTACAACAATCGAAGATCCAATAGAAATTAAACTTGAGGGTATTAACCAATCTCAGGTTAACCCTAAAGCTGATATTACATTTGCGTCTTGTATGAGAGCAATTTTGAGACAGGACCCTGATATTATACTTATCGGTGAAATCCGTGACTTTGAAACTTTAGAAGTTGCTATTTCAGCAGCTCTAACAGGTCACCTTGTATTAAGTACTGTTCACACAAACTCAGCAGCCGCAACTGTTACACGTTTGATTGAAATGGGTGCAAAAGATTATCTGGTTTCTTCTACTTTGACCGGTGTAATTGCACAGCGTCTTGTAAGAAGATTGTGTGATAAATGTAAAGAAGAGTATATTCCTACAGAGGAAGAGGTAAAACATATTACAACAAATCCTGAGTTACAGCAGAAATTAATGAAAACCAAGCTGTATAGGAAAAAGGGCTGTAAAGAATGCGGATATCTCGGATTTACAGGTCGTCTAGGTATATATGAAATTATGCCTATCACAAGAGAGATTAAGAAATTAATCGCTCAAGGTGCACATGATATTGAAATTGAAGAAGCTGCTGTTGCGGCAGGAATGAAAACATTAAAAGACTCTTGTTTAAATCATATTATCGAAGGTAGAACTACTACAGATGAATTTATAAGAGTTCTTGGATACGCAAGTGATTAAAGAATAGGTATGCGAGGTTTATATGCCATTATATAGCTACATAGCATTAAAGCAAGGAAAAGAAGTTGTCAGAGGTGAGATAACAGCTTCCAATCTTAAGGATGCACGTGATGTTGTCCGTAAGATGGGGCTTGTTCCTACACAGATAAATGAGGCTGTGGATATAAAAGCTAAGAAAGCAACAAGACTTTCGTCACTTTCGTTAAGCGAAAAGATTGACTTTATCTCAACCCTGCAAATTTTGTTAACATCCGGTATTCCAGCTGTTGAATCTTTGATGTTTATGGAGCAGGAAGCAGCTAAGAAGAAAATTCGTGACATGTCAAAAATCTTGAAGACGCAGATTATGGCCGGTTCAACTTTTGCAGATACCATGGCTAGATATCCGCAGGTTTTCGGGTATATTTTTATTGGTCTGGTAAAAGCCGGTGAAGAATCCGGTGAACTTGAAAAAACATTAGACCGTATCAAAAACTTGTTGGAAAAACAGGCTAATATTAAAGGTAAAGTTATTGGTACATTGATGTATCCGATGTTCGTTATTGTGCTGGCATTTTTCATCATTATCATCATGCTTACATTTGTATTCCCTGCATTCAAAGACATGTTCGCTCAACAGGAAAAAGCATTGCCTTGGATTACTTCAATGATGATTCTTGCGGGTGATTATTTGAAAACTTACTGGTTCACAATTCCAATATTTGTTGTAGCTGTATTTGCTTTCTGTTTCTTAATGATAAACTGGCAGCCTGCAAGAAATATTCTGGATAAAGTGGTTCTTAAGGTACCTTTGCTTAATAACTTGATTTTGTATTCAAACTATTCAAACTTTTTATCAGTATTAAGCGTATCATATGATGCCGGTATTCCGGTTGTAGACTGTCTGCATCTGGCTGTTATTACATTAACAAATTCTGTTATGAAAAATAAAATGAGCGGTGCTATTGTAAAAGTTCAACAAGGTATGCAGGTTTCTCAGGCATTGAAATCGACAGGGATTGTACCTAAGATGCTTTTATTTATGATTGCAACCGGTGAACAATCAGGTCGTTTGGGCGATATGCTTGAAAAAGGTGTAAACTTCCTCGATAGAACTCTGGATGCTATTATTGATACTTTAACAAAAATGATTGAACCTATTATGCTTATTGTAATCGGTAGTATCGTTCTTGTAATGGCATTGGCTCTGTACTTACCACTCTTCCAGTCATACATGAACTAGGGTGCTACGCACGTAGACCACAGGTCGGGTGATAAACGTAAAACCTACAAGTTAGAATAGAACCTACGGGTCACCCTCAAAGAGAACATACAATTTAAATGGCAATCCTGTATTGGAGACAAACATAAAATGGAAAATAACGAAATTTTAGAACTTACAACATCTGCATGGAGAGAAAAGGTTTATATTGAAACTGCAGAATATATAATAAAAGGTTATGTTTTTATGCCAAAGATTGGCAAGAAAACCAGACTGCTTTCAGAAATTCTTAATACTAATAAGCAGTTTATTGCAGTAAAGAATTGTACCCTTGAATCAAAGTTAGTACCGCAGAAGGAAGTTGAATCTCATGATTTTCTGCAGGTTAATATTTCTACAATACTTTTGATGAGACCTCTTTATGAAGACTAAAACTTATGTAGTTACAGGCTCGACTTCGGGGATAGGCAAGGCATTACTTGAGAGAATTGCCGCTGATAATGTAGTTTTTGCCGGATATCGAGATAAATCAAAGCTTGAAATATTGCAAGCTTTATCGCCAAATATTTACCCATTTTATGTTGACTATGCTAAACCTGAAAGCATAAAATACGCAGCAGAGTACCTAATTTCTAAGTGTACAAAAATTGACACTTTGGTAAATATTGCCGGATGTGTTGTTGCAGGGCCGGTGGAAAAAATTGATATTTCTGAAATACGAAGGCAGTTTGATGTTAATGTTTTCGGTCATCTGGAATTAACCAAAGATTTGATAGATTTGCTGGAAGGCGGAAAGATTATAAATGTAAGCTCTATGGCAAGTTACGGTGTTTTTCCGTTTATATCGCCATACTGTGCCTCCAAACGCTGTCTGGATATGTTTTTTAATGCACTGCTTGTAGAAAATAAGAAAGATATTAAGGTTGTTTCAATCAAACCCGGTGTTATTGCAACACCTTTGTGGGGAAAATCGGTTGAAGAAAATTCTAAATACATAGAAAACTGCAAAGGTTATGAAAAAGAGATGGAGTTTCTTATCTCCAATGCGCAGAAAAATGAGTCTAAAGGACTTTCTGCAGATAAAGTTGTGGATGTAATTCTAAAGGCTGATGGGGCGAAAAATCCAAAATTAACATATACAGTAGGAAGAGATGCTGTTGCTGCAAGAATTATTGCGAAGATGCCGCAAAGTTTAATCAACAGACTGGTTAAACTGGGTATGAAACTTCGAATTAAGAATTAATGTAAATTTTTGTAAAGAATTTGACAGGAGAGTAGCAAAAATTTTTCTTGACGTTGTTTAAGAAGAATATAAAGCTCTCTCTTCTTATTTAAACGGACAGGCCTTGGTTTTTACAAGGTCTTTTTTTTATGCAGAAATGAACAAATTTTTTTATTTTTCGTTATACTAATATAGAGGTTACATTATGAATGATAAATGCTCAAAATATGAAGGATTATTTATATTCTCAGATGATGAAACATTAAAAAAACATCTTCTGGAATGTGAGGATTGCCGCAGGGAACAGGAAAAAATGGATAAGGTTTCCGGACTCATTGATGAGGTAAAGTTTCATTATTATTCTAAGTCAAAGAAGAAACCTATTTTGAAGATAGCGTGTGTTTTGATGTTTCTCATATTTTCAACTGTTACAATTACAGTAATGGAAAACTATGATGATATGCTTGACACATTACGCTATGGAGATACTTTGTCTGCTGAGGATTTAGGCTTCCCTGTTGATTCTTACGGACTCATTGCGGTGGATTAATGAATTTTAACGAAATAATTAAAACAAACAAAAGTAATATTAAAAATATAATAAAACTAATTACCAAAAGCGAGAATGAAGATTTAGAGCAAGAGGTATATATAAAGCTCTGGAAAAATTCAGAGAAATATCAGGAAAGAGGTTCTTTCAAGAGCTGGGTCGGCACAATCGCGAAGAATACCTCTAAAGATTATTTGAAATCAGCAGTAGTAAGATACGAGCAGGATTCAACATCAGATGATTTTGTTCTGACTAGCATAAAAGACAAAAAAACAACTCCGGAGGCAAATGTTATTGCATCAGAACGTCAGCAGAGAATAATAAAAGCGATAGACAGTTTAAAGCCTAAACTGCGTGAAACTATTATGCTCTGTGAAATATACGGTTATACATACGAAGAAGCAGCCAGCAGGCTTAAGTGCCCTATAGGCACGGTTAAATCCAGAATTTATAATGCAAAAAAAGAGCTGGCAGAAGTATTAAAAGATTTATTATAAGAGAGGTGAATTTATGAAAAAATTAGCAATTATGATGTGTACAGCATGCATACTCGCAGGATCAGGGGTAATTGCTGCTGAAACAACCGGTGCTCCAAATGAAGGAATTAAAAATCCTCCTTCAAAAGAAGAAATTATGAATAGAAGAAAAGCTCACGAAGCTGCATTTGAACAGAAACTCGGCCTTACGGAAGCTCAGAAAATTAAAGCCAGAGAGCTGCGTATTCAGGGGCGTCAAAAAATGAAACCTGTGTTAGAAGAAATTAAAGCAAAGAAACAGGAAGCAAGAATGGTTAAGATGTCAAGAATAGCTGTTCAGATGCAGGAGGAAAAACTGGCTCAGATAGATAAAGAGCTTGCTGTTCTTGAGAAAAAAGCGAACGAAATAAGAAAACAGAACATGAAAGATTTCGAAGCAATATTGACAAAAGACCAGAAGAAAATTCTTAAGAACATGAAAAAAGAAGGACGTAAGAATTTTGAACGCGGCCATCACTGTCCGCCTCCACCTCCATGTCCTGAAGCATCTAATTAAATAATAGAAAAGAAACATCCGGATTAAATAAATCCGGATGTTCTTTTTTGGTAGTGTAGTAATTAAACATTCGATCTATTAAGTGCTCTTTCAGCAGCCATTGAAACCTGAGGGTTAGAATCTGCTTGAGCCAGTGTATATAAAGTTGTCAGTTCTTCTTTGTATTCCGGTCTTTGAATATGTCTAAGTGCATCGATTGCTGCGATTTTTACTCCTGAATTAGGATTAAATCTGAGCGCATCAACGATAGCTGCAGAACCCGGCAAATCTGTTAGAGGAACTATATTTCCTGTTTGTTTTTCAACTTCATCTGTGTATATTTTAGCGAGAATTGAAATTGTATAAAGTGCATATTCTTTATTTCTTTCAGCCTGTTCCATTGGAGAAAGTTCATTCGCCAGTGCAAAATCTTTTTCTGTTAACTGATAAGGGAGTTTTACCTGACCTTGTCCTTGTTTTGCGTTTTCCATAACTATAAAGTTAGAGATTAATTTCTTTCTTGCCTGTACCTGTTCGTCTGTAGGAGCTGCAAGGTTAGCTGTATCTTTTTTAGTTATGTCAATTAAGCTTGAAAATACTTCACGTACGATATATGGAACTGCATTTTCAGGATTATCTAAAGATATTCTTGCGATTTCTTCCATCTGCTGAGCCTGTACATCGTAATCCGCGTTTGTAAGGTTAGAAATAACAAGAGGAATATCTACGTCCGGTAAAATTTCTTCTCCCGGAATTATTTCAGGTCTTTTAATTTCTGTTTCTTTAACTTCTGTTTCCATGATTTGTACATCATCTGCAATGGCATCTTTAACCTCCGGAGCTTTTTCTTCAACTACTGGAGGAAGTGTAGTTTCTTGATTTGCTTCTTCTGGCTCTACGCCCTTTTCAGCTTCAGTTGTTGTATAGTTTGGTTCAGGAACGGCAGGTGTTTCTTCTTCAATTTCAACTTCTTCAATATCATCTGCTTCTTCTGGTTTTATACCTTCTATTTCAACTTCCTGTTCCATTTTTGGCAGAATAACGTTTGTTGTATGGTATGCTACATTAAAACCTTGAGGAAGCGGAATACGGTTAGTGTTGGCCATTTCATACGTAACAGGGCCTTCTGCTTCAGGATAATCATAGATTCTTTTTGGTTCAGTGTTAACTGAAGGATTGTCAATATCAATATTTACAGCATTGTAAATTCCATTATCAGGGTAACTTATATTTTCTCCTCTATTTACCCCTGAATTTACCCCTGAGGCATTAACTTCCGGCTTTTGTATATTAATTTTTACACCGTTATAAATCGGTCTGTTAGCGCTGTTATCAATTGATTGAACCATATTTTACTTCCTTTCAACTATACACATCTGTTGACATAATGTCTGTCAAGAAAAAAAATTGCTTTTTCCTGAAAATATTTTTACAAATATTTACAAGAATACCTCTAAAGATTTATAACATCAAGCCCGCGAAACTCAAAAATTTTGCCGGTGTTATTTTTAAGTTTCTCTTCTCCAAGAAGACAGCCGACAATAGCTTCAAGCTGAGCAACAGGCATCATATTGGCTGGAAGTGAATCAAAATTGTATTCATACTTTAAAGCAGACTGCAGAAATTTGCAATCCGCACTTGAGCGTTCTTTGAAATTCGAATAAAGGTTAAACTTTTGTCTTGTTAAATATACTTCGAATCTGGAAATATCTGCACCTTCTTCTTTAAGTTTCATAAAGAGTTCGCTTCCTCTCGGGGCAAATCTTTGCATCCAGTTATCCCTGTTAAGAAACCTGTCTTCATTCTCATGGATAAGCTGGTATGGCTTTGAAAGCACTCTCCATTTTCCTTCCATCATTGTATTATCCCAGGGAAGGGAAATACAGAATACAGAATTTTGAATGGAAGAATAGTTATCAAAGAATAATTGAACGTCAGACATTGAGAAAAGTTTGTCAACATAAATGAGTTTGCCGGTTGCAATCTCTCTAACAGCAACTCCGCTTTCTACAGAAGAAGATGGGCCTAATGACATTCCGACAGAATACTGTATCATAATCCAAAATCCTCATCTTCCGGAATATTAGAATCAAGCTTAATTACACGTCTTTCAACTGCAGGCATAGTGCCTTTATCACCAGTTTCTTTATCCAGATTGATATAAAGCTCCATATTGCTCTTTGAAAGAGTTTCACTCTTTTGGCGTTTAATTCTTTCCCTGTTTTCTTCAAGAAGCTTTCTTGCAGCAGGTGAAATAGAGTCGCCTTCTACTGCTCTAATAATTTGTTCACGCTGTTTTTGTATTGCTTCCTGTTGAGCTTTTGTAAGATTTAACGTAAAATCATTTCTTGTTTCAAATTCTCTTTTATATCTGTTTTTCAATATGAGTATTTCAACTCTTCTGTTAGCCGGATCTTTAGGTGAAATAGCTGTTTCAAGAGGTCTTGTATCAGCGTATCCAATAGCAGAAAACAGGGATGGTGAGAACTTAAACCGGTTAATCATATATCTTACAACAGAAGAAGCTCTTGATGCTGAAAGCTCCCAGTTAGAAGGGTATTTTTCAGTATGAATAGGGTCGCTGTCAGTGTGCCCTTCGATTCTCATAGCGTGGAGAACAAATTTTTTGCAGATAAGCACCCCAACTTTGTCCAGCAGTTTTCTTGCATTAGAATCAAGATATGCAGATGCCGGTGCAAACAAATATTTATCATCAAAGGTTAATAACAAACCTTTGTCAGTTATTTTAGCCGAAATGCCATCAAGTTCTCCGGCTTTTGTAAGCTCCTGAATAGATTCTTCAATCTCTTTAAACGATTCTTCTTCATATCTAGGACTTATGTATTCGAGCATCAAGCTTGGAATAAATGAATTTGCCTGCTGCTGGTCAAATATTGAGTCGCTTCCGTCCATTAAAGCCTGCTGGCCGTCAAACAGAGTATTTTGACTGAAAGCATTTTTCAAAGACTCTTCAAGTTTTGCAAAATCAGTTGCGTCAACCTGAGCAAGTGCATACAAAACAACAAAGGTTGCAAAGAGCAGAGTAATAAAGTCGGCGTAAGAAACCAGCCACCTTTCCAAATTCTCATGTTCAGGGTGTTTCTGTTTTTTAGCCATTTGCTTTTTCTTCCTTATTGTCTTCGAGTATAAATGAGCGCAGCTTGCGTTCAATTAGAACAGGGCTTTCGCCGGCTTGAATTGATAGAACTCCTTCCAAAATCATATTTTTGTATAAAAATACGCCCTGATAAATAAATTTTATTCGGGTACTGATTGGAATCATAACAAGGTTAGCTGCGAACAAACCATAAATAGTAGCAACGAATGCAACCGCAATACCTGCACCTAGTTTAGACGGATCTGAAAGGTTCTGCATAACCTGAATTAACCCCATAACAGCACCGATGATACCGAGTGTCGGGGAATAACCTCCGAAGGATTCAAAAACTTTTGCAGCATTGTTTACATAATTTTCAAGCTGTTCTATCTGGTTTTCCATCATTTCTCTTACAAGAGCAGGATCTGTACCGTCGGCAACAGCGCCTAAACCTAGTGTTAGTAGGCTGTCCGAAGCGTTATAAGCTTCTTTTTCAAGAGAAATAATACCTTCTTTTCTAGCTTTGGTTGCGAAACCGCCGATTTCTGTAATTAGAGCATTAAAGTCTGATTTAGGCGGCATAAATACATTTTTCAACATTTTTATGGCTGAAATTAATGTTTTGTGCGGGAAGCTTAAAATAACAGCACCTGTTGTACCGCCGAGAACGATAAATGCAGCAGTTATTTGTAATAACTGTCCGAGATTACCGCCTTCCATTGCCTGCCCTATAAGTATCATTGTCATACCGAAAAACAGGCCTATGACTGCAAATATATCCATAATTATCTCCAATTGTATACTATTCTGAATATATTAAACTATATTTTCATGTGTTTGAAATCCTTTAAATATAGTAGTTTTGTATACTTTCAGAGAGATTTAAACTTGTATTTACATACCTTCAAAGTTGCCTGCAAGAACTCTTAGTGCTTTGTCTTCTGCTTTCTGGGCTCTATCAAGAGCAGGTTGCAGACCTGAGTTGTCATAAGTTTTCTGGATATTAGCTGCTGCCTGAGATGGAATATATTTTCTCTGTGCTTCGTTTACTTTGTCTGATTTAATTGTGCATTCCTGTGACGGAATATAAGTGTAATTATCTACCTTGCTGTTTTTTATTGAATGCGGAATAATATTTTGCTGGGACGGAATGTAAGTATAATTATCGACATTTGTTTCAGGTGTAGGAATTTGGCTGCTGTACGGGCTTGTACCTTTTGTTGTCATTATATTCTGCACTGCCGGCTGAGCAGCAGACTGTGCTGGTTGATTACCGAATTGTTTGGCTTTCTGGGCGTCATATAATCTCTGGTTTAAGTCTTCTTTAAGGAATTTTTCCTGTTTTTTCTTATCAGCTTTTCTTTCATCCTGTTTCATTGCATCATATGATTTGCCGAATATTGCAGTTGTGCATTTTGTTAATGCTGCACTTAAAACGCCCATTGAAATAAGCCCCCATATCCCGAATCTAATAGGGATACCGGCTGCATTTCTAAAGAAAGCCGGAACTTTGCGTGCAGTATTGGCTGCAAAGTTTGAGTTTCTATAGCTATTTAATCTGCATAAATCAGGTGTTATGCAGCCTGCAAGTTTGCGCAGACCTCTAGTAAATATGTTTTGACCTTTTACTGTCCTTAATTCTTTTAATTGTTTTTCTACGACACTTCTTGCAACATCGTATTCATGTTTTGTTTTGAAAGTATTCGGGTTTGGAACTTTAATACCATCTTTAAGTATAGTAGGTTCAACACGTTTATTAAAATCTTCTACCAGTTTTCTGTATTGTTCAACCTTTTCTTTTCCCATTCCAGCATTTTTAATACCGCCGATTGAGTGCATCATTCTTAATGCAAGAGGGAATGTAAATACCCAGGAAATATTATCAACGAAACCGTTTGCTGCTGTACCTATTTTCTGGTCTTTATCAGCTTTTTTAACATTTATGCCAAGTTCAACCAGCAGAGGCGCAATAAATATTAATGCCCCCAGCTTACCGCCTCCGAATGTTAATCCGCGGTGTATCATCTGCATGGCCTTAGACATAAATCTTCCGGTTCCGGTCTTTGCTCCATCTGACATACTGTGAAGCTTGTTAAAGATTTCATCGCATCCTACAGTTCTTTCAAAAGGTTTAGTAAGAGGCCCCATCCAGCTGTAATGGCCTGCACCCATTTTTACTTTACCTTTGACCTTGCCGGCTGCAGTTTTTACATCATTGATGTATTTTCCGTAAACATCATCCTTGATAAGCTTAAGTTTTTCTGCGTCTAAGCCCATTTCTTTAAGAATTTCTGTTTTAACAGCTTTTGTGGATGCAGCCCCCATTCCCTGAATTTTTTTTATTTCTTCCGGAGTTTTCCCTAAACGGTCTAATAAAACTTGATTTACAGCTTCTGTTTCAGGTATCTGTGAGATTTTTTGAACATTAAATGTCTTTTTCAACATTGTAATTTCACGGTCATTAAGCCCGATATTCTTTAAGCTCGGAGATTCTGCTGAATCTAATTTCAAAGCTTCAGTTATTCTTATAAAATCCTGTACAACTTCTTGTTTTTGATTAAACATTTGAGTTTTAACAGTAGACCATTCCGGCATTGTTGGTGTGTCTTTCATTGCACGCAAAATTGCACTGTTTTGAACAGCTTTTTTACCGGCATTTCCAACAGTGCCGAAACCTTTTAATACTGTTTGAACCGGTTTATTCTGGATAATTTTTGAATTTTGGATATTATCCCCGAAATTTGCAGCTTTTTTAACAAGGCTGTCTTCGTATTTTCCGCTGCACGCAGTAGAATATGCATCCAAACCAACTCCAAGTCCAAGCCAGGTCGCAAGTACAGCAACAGGATGTTCTACAAAAGGTTTAAGAAACATATCATAGAACGGATTTTCTTTTACAACTTCTTTTACACTCTGCGGGGAATATGTATCCGGAACATAGTAATAGTTAGGTATGCGGACAGTCGGCTGCTGTTTCTGCTGCTGTCCTGCAAAGTTTTGTATATTAATATTTGAATTAATTTGTGTCACAATTAAACCTTTTTACAACTAACCTAACTATATATATAAAGTTAGGTCTGCATAAAAAATTGCCTTGTTTGTTAAGAAATTTTAAATCTATCTGCACTGCAGTTCACAGCAAAGTTGACACGCGCCGAAGGTTCCGCCGTTTGCTTTAAGGTTCTTCCTGAAGCAGCAGTATTGCGGAGCATTAAAAAGTTCTTTCAAGCTTTTATCCTTTACGTTTCCAATTTTCTGTGACAGGCATGGATAAACAAACCCCTCTGGATTTATAAACATGTTATTGTACGGAAATGTGCAAGGCTTGTAAATTTTTTGTACAGGCGTTTCTGGAGGCAAATTGAAAAACTTTTCAATTGATTCAAGCGGATTTTTGCTGTATTCAAATTTCGGTGAAAATCTGAGCTTGGTCTTTCCTTTGATGCTTTCGATCTCCCTGTAAACTTCTTTAAAATGAACCATATCAAAATATTGTTCTATCGGATAATTTGCATTATATTCAGGAATGAAACATTCTTGAAGTATTGAACTTTGTTTCCAGTTGTTATTCCTCAAAAACGAAATTGACAGAAATTCAAATCCCATTTTTTCACAAAGTTTGTACAGCTTAACTAAATCATCAAGGTTGTTCTCAAGTACAATAGTCTTAATGTCAACCATCTGGTTTGGCTTTTGTGCTTTAAGGTTTTCAAGATTTGAGATAATTATATCGAAAATACCTTCTTTGCCTCTGTTCTTATCGTGATTTTCTCCGTAACCGTCAAGAGAAACAGAAAGCATAAGAAGTTTATATTTGATAAAAGCCTTAATGATTTCATCATTAATCAATATTCCGTTTGAAACAACATGAACTTTGTTCCAGATTTTTTTTGAAGTGTAAGCCAGAATATCAATAAAATCTTTTCTTATAAGCGGTTCTCCTCCGACAAGAGTCGCTATTGAATAGAAAGGAAGCTGATTTATTACTTTTTTCCATTCATCAGTCGTAAGTTCTTTTTTATTGCGTTCTTTTCCTACATAACAATAAGGGCAGGCAAGATTACAATGGTATGTAAGCTCTAAAAAATATCTGAAAGGAATTTTTGCTCTGCCGTACTTATCATTGTAAGAAAGTGATGTATAAAAATCCCGCGCAAAATCAAATAACTTTGAATAATTCATATATAAGTTATAACATAAAGAAACCTCTCTTGTAAAAAGAGAGGAAAGTTTGAGCGATGAGGATTCTTTATTATGATAAAAGCAACCCTTCATCATTACATTAAACTTATTATTGAATTAATCTTATACTTTATACCTAGTGCTAAGAGCAAATTTTAGCTCCGGAGCTTGTTCCTAGTCTTGAAGCACCTGCTTCAATCATTTTTATTGCGGCTTCTTTATCTCTTATTCCGCCGGAGGCTTTTACCTTAAGTCCTGCATCTTTAACAGTTTCGTACATCAATTTGACGTCTTCTTCTTTTGCACCCACTCCGTTTTTCACAAATCCGGTTGATGTCTTAACAAAATCAGCTCCGCCTTGTATACAAAGTTCGCATGCCTTTTTAATTTCATCTTTTGTCAAAAGGTCTGTTTCAAGTATAACTTTTAAATTTCTTCCCTGACAAAAAGCCTTTATTTTAGAAATTTCATCAACAATGTAGTTGTAATCCTTGTCTTTGAGCCTTCCTGCATTTATAACCATATCAATTTCATCAGCCCCGTTTTTTATTGCATCAACGGTTTCTAAAACTTTGTTTTCAGTTGTCGTTTGTCCGAGTGGAAAACCTACAACAGTAACAACTTTAACCTCATTGTAGCCGGTTTCTTTAAGAAACTGCTTTGCAAGTTTTACATTGCAAGGGTTGACGCAGACACCTAAAAAGCTGTATTCACAAGCTTCTTTAAGAAGTTTTTCTAAGTCTTCCCGTGTTGCATCCTGTTTTAAAAGTGTATGTTCGATATATTTATTCAATTCCATTTTTATACCATTTGGGCGGGCTTCATCCCATCTAACTACTAACTTATATTATCCATTCCAAGAAGCCCTTTGGAACAAACTACTAAAATTATTGACACAGTGTGAAAAATACAGCGGTTATAATCCCCATAATCAGACAGTAGTAGCCAAAAATTCCGAGAGAGAATTTTGATACAAATTTTAAAAAGTATTTTATACAAACATATCCTACTACTCCAGAAACAATTGTTCCGGCTAATATAGCTGTCCAATTATATGTAATAACTTCATGAAAATCAAGCTTAATAAGAGGGTAAAACATTGAAGCTCCAAGGATTATCGGTATACTCAAGAGAAAAGAGTATCTTGCAGAGGTTGTTCTGTCAGAGCCGCTTAAAAGTCCCGTTGCAATAGTTAATCCGGAACGTGAAAAGCCGGGAATTGCAGCTAAACCCTGAGCAATTGCTATTAAAATAGAGCTTTTTAATGTAATCTCTTTTTTCTCTGTAAGCTTTTTTGACCTTGCTTCGCTGAAAAGAAGCAGAATACCGGTGAATATAAGTAAAAGACCTACAAATGCAGGTTTAAACACAAGGCTTCCGGCAACTTCGTTTAGAGGAAATGCTATTAGTACTGTGATTATCGTACCAAGTATGATATAGATACCAATTTTGAACTCTCTTGAAGTGTAGTTTTTTGTTTTTAAACCTGTGTACAAAGCCTTGAGGATTTCAAAAATTTCTTTTCTAAAAAATATTAAAACGGCAATCAATGTACCTAAATGCAGCATAATATCAAGAAAAATTTCCTGATTAGATTCGTGCACCAATTCTATTCCCTTAAAGACCTTGTAGAAATTTGAGGTAAATACAAGATGAGCTGAACTTGAAATTGGTAAAAATTCGCTCAATCCCTGCACTATTCCCATTAATATTGATTGTACGATATCCATTTTTTATATCCTACCAAACCTACTCCTCATAGTAACTTGCGCAAGAAGTTGCCGTTTCCCATACAGAAACCTTAGAAACCTGCACAATTTTCTCTTTAAGTTTATTATAAATAAACATAGAAATCATCTCGCTTGAAGGACTTTCACCTTTAAATTCAGGAAGTTCGTTAATATCCTTGTGATCCAGTAAATCTAAAACCGCTTTCATTTCACGTTTTAAGACTTTATAATCTACAAGAATATTACTTTTATCCAGATTTTCTCCTTTAACATAAGCTTCAACCAGCCAGTTATGTCCATGCTGGTGCTCACATTCTCCTTCATAATTTAACAGATGATGTGCTGCCGAAAAATACATTTGTGCTTTGAGCTCGAACAAGTTAACCCCCTCCCCAACCCTCCCCGTCGGAGAGGGAATAATAATTTTCTATATCAACAACAAACCTCGGCAAGCCTTGCCATGATTTTTTCTGTTATTACTTTTATGTAATCTTTGTCAACCATACCATTAATTATACAGTCTGCAATCTGGTATGTCGGTCTTATGTACTGCTGCGCAGTTTCGTTTACATTCTTGAACTGTAAATCAGCTGCTTCTCCTGTTTTCCCGCGTGATACTGCACGTTTGTACCAGCGTTCTTTAATTACGTCAATAGGAGTAAATACATATACTTTTACATCCATAATATCTCGAACTTCTTCATTTAGAACGTATAAACCTTCTGTTAATACAACCTTTGCAGGAGTCTTAACCTCTCCATCAGGGTCTGATACGCATGTTACAAAATCATATTTCGGCGAAACCACTGTTTCACCCTGTTTAAGACCCAGCAGGTGTTTTCTCATGAGCTGCAAATCTATTACATCCGGAGTATCAAAGCTGAACCCTGTTTTAAACAAAGCATCATAGCTTCCTGCTTCAAGCAGCTCTTTTGACGTGTCTTTGTAATAATCATCCTGCCGGATAACAGTATAAATCCCTTCTTTTTTATCTCTCACAACAGCTTCAATAGTGTTATCAACAAACACAGTTTTTCCGGAGGCGCTTTCACCGGTAATACCAATTAGGAAAGTTTTTTTCTTTTCCTGCACAACTTTGCGTGCAATATTCATGATAAAGTCGTCCGCAACTTTCAGGAACAAAGGCTGCTCCTGTTTTTTGTCTTCTTCAAGAATTTCTTTAAGCGTATCCACAATGTTTGTGATAAGTTCCATATCCAGGCGGCTGGAATAGAAATTATAATTTGTAAGTTCGAAAGTTTCCACCATAAATCCGTCCTTAATTCATTTTAACATTGTATAGTAAACAGCTAAAAAAATCTCATGTTACTTAAAAAAAATTTACCTAATTTTTATGTTTTTACTATAATTAACATGCAAGGGATAAATAAGAAAGGAAAGAGATAATGAAAAAATCAATTAAAGATTTAGGTGACATCAAAGGTAAAACAGCTCTTGTCAGAGTTGATATCAACGTACCTTTAGATGAAAACAAAAATGTAACTGATGATACCCGTATTCAGGCTATCGTTCCTACAGTTAATTATTTAAAAGAAAAGGGTGCAAAAATTGTTCTTATGGCTCACCTCGGCAGACCAAAAGGCGAAAAGAACCCTGAATTTACACTTGCACCTGTTGCAAAATACATGTCAAAAGTTTTTGGTGAAGAAATTGTGTTCATTCCTTCTGTAGAAGAAGCAAAACCTTATGTTGAAAAACTTGCAGACGGTCAAATTGCTTTATTGGAAAACATTCGTTACTATAAGGCTGAAGAAGCAAAAGATGATGACATGACTTTTGCTGAAGAACTTGCAAAATTAGGCGATTTCTATGTAAATGATGCATTCGGCGCTGCTCACAGAAACCATACTTCAACTGCAAAGTTAGCAAAAATCCTTAAGCCGGCAGTATCAGGATTATTGATGGAAAAAGAAATTAGATGCTTATCACAGGCTCTTGATAATCCGGAAAGACCTTTCACAGCTGTTGTAGGCGGTGCAAAAGTTTCTTCTAAGATTGGTGTTTTAGAAAACCTTCTTGATAAAGTTGATAACATGATAATAGGCGGCGGTATGGCTTATACATTTGTAAAAGCTAACGGCGGTAAAATAGGCAACTCTATTTGTGAAGATGACCAGATTGAAACAGCTAAGGCTATTGAAAAGAAAGCTGCTGAAAAAGGAGTTAAGCTTGTTATGGCTACTGACGTTCTTGTAACAGATGATTTCTCCGGTAATGGAACTAATAAATTCGTGAAAATAAATGAAATTCCTGATGGATTTGAAGGCGTTGACGCAGGCCCAGACTCAAGAAAAGCTTTTGCTGATGTTTTAAAATCTTCAAAGACAATTCTTATGAACGGCCCTGTAGGTGCATTTGAAAATCCTAAGTTTGCAGAAGGTACAAAGGCTGTGTTAGAAGCTATTGTTGAAGCTACAAAAGCCGGTGCAACTTCTGTAATCGGCGGCGGCGACTCTGTTTCTGCTGCAAAGAAATTCTTCAAGGCAGAAGACTTCACTCACGTTTCAACAGGCGGCGGAGCTTCCTTAGAATTTATCGAAGGAAAAGTTCTTCCGGGTGTTGCTGCGCTGGACGATAAGTAAAACTATTATGAAAATGGGGCGGATTGCAGAACGCAATCCGCCCCATTTTTTTATTAAATCGGTATTAACACATTACTATCCATAATAGTTTTCTTGTTTGACGCCCAAGAAAAATGGCAATTATGGAGAAAAATATATCGTATAAGATTTGTATACCACTTTGCGAAATAATCCAACTTGTGACTAAATCCATCGGTGCTTGTCTTAGTGTTGCGATAAAGAACATATATAAAATTCCAAGAACATGGATTGTTAAAACTCCGATTACAGAAATGAGGAAAACTCTTAAGAAATCAGTTTTTCCCTTAAGCAAAGTCCCTGCAAAAAATATTGCCGGAAGAAATGCCAGTATATAGCCAAATCCGTATTCAAATAAATATCTAACGCCGCCTCCTAGGGCAAATATCGGGAAAAATAACCCGAGAATTATGTACATTAAAATTGAAAGAATGCCGAATTTACGCCCCAGAAGCGCAACAATGAAAAACACCATAGGGATTTGCGGGATATATTTATAGCTCTTTATAAAATGATGCAGTATCTCGTAATCATTTACATCCTGAGCCAGAAATGAAAAAGTATCAAGCGGGAAATAAGGATGTTTAATTGTTACCTGCGTAAAAGTTGCTACAATGATAAACAAAACAGAAAGACAGGTTAATATCAGCGTTCCGAGAGTTATTTTTATCGGTTCACCTTTATATTTAAAACTATCTATCTGCTTTTCTATTCGTTTGCTCATCTGATTTCTATAATTTTGTTGAGTTTGTCAATGTTTTCTTTATACTTATTTTTAAATTTATCGTAAAAAATATTCTCAGTCCACATAATCAATGCATCTTCATTATTGTCCTGATAATATCCCTTTCGTGTACCTAAAGACTGAAATCCATATTTTTCATAAAGCTTTATAGCCGGCATATTTGAAACTCTCACCTCAAGAGTAAGATACTTTACTCCGTCAGCGTAACAGTCTTCTATAATCTTGTGTATAATAGCTTCGCCTATATGATTGCGCAAAAATTCTTTTTTTACAGCTATTGTAGTAATATGTCCCTCATCAATAATATGCCATGTTCCGGCATACCCAACGAGTTTTCCATCGGAAGTTTTTGCTGAGTAGTACTTTGCCAGATTATTTGACATCTCATCATAGAAAGATGATTTTGCCCAGTGGTGCTTGCCGTAAGCCTCCTCCTCGATCTCAACAACACCTTCTATATCATCTTTTGTCATTTTATCAATATAAATTTCTGATAATTTTACTATGGACATATGCTTTCCCAATCAATATCATCTTCGGTTTCTTCACCCGGTTCTACAATATGATCGCCGTCTTCAAGCATGAGCATTAAAGACAACCTTAGCTGTTTTTTGTAATTTTCAAGAGCTTTTTCTCGTGTTTTAGCGCAGAATGCAAAACTCGGAATTTCTTTAATTTCAATATAATGATAAGGATTTCCGTTAAAATCCAAATCAGTTCCCTCAATAAGAGTCCAATCAAGGTTCATGTAATAATCTAAGTCTTTTGTATTAGTCATCTAAAGACCTTTCACTAAGAGGCTGTTTAATCATAATCCCTTCTCCGCCTATCACATCAGCCTGTCTGCCGTTGATATACAAATATACAGGCTGGCTTGTGTTTGCTTTTGCAGTCTTAATGACCTGCCGTACTCTTGTATAAGTACTTTCTGCTCCGCCGCCGCCTTCAAAGGCAGAAGACAGGTCTATCATAATATTCCCGTCGCCTTCTCTAACCGAAAGTATTTTTGTACCCTGCGGAATTTCGGAGGTAAAACCTTTTGATTTTTCCCATTTTGTAGGACCTGCAATAAGTTCTTTTATTGCATATGCAAAACATGACTTTTCAACAGAAGTATCGCATTTTCTATTAACAGAGCGAATATTTCCGTTTGAATCTGCAACATATATTTTTACTGTTTTGTAACTATGTTCTTTTGCTGGTTCATCATCTGTGGAAGAAGGCACTTCTTCTGATATTTGAGGAAGTTCTTCTATGGGCGGCTGCTCATCGTGATGCGGAAGAGTCATATGGATACCTTCTGCGCTGAAAAATGAGAAATATACATACGCAACTGATATTACTATAAGTACGAATAAACCCAGTTTTTGAGAAAAATTCATGGCTTAATCTCCTTTTACAATTATTTTACCATCAATTTTAACTTTATTGTCAACAATATTTACATTCTCAACATTTGCATCGCACTCTTTTGATTCCAGCCTTGCAAGCGTAAATTCAAGAGGGTTTAAAAGATTTAGCATATTTGCAACTTTATTGAGCGAAATATTTCCGTAAGCACTATTCAATTTAACATTTGCAGCTCTGATTTTACCGTTTTTAACATTGAAACCTGAGGAAGCAACGAAAACTTTATTCTTTGGTGACGGCGCAATAGGGAAATTGTATTCGGTTAAGATATAAAGCTGATTATTCATAATTTTTGTGCTGACGCCTTTTACCTCAAACATTGGATAAGCAATATTATTAATATTATCAAGTACAGCTTTATAATTGCTGTGTTTGAGAGCTGTATTCATGCTTTCATCTGATAACATCATTTCATACTGGAATTTCATATCTGATTTAAATTCAACAGGATCCTTTGTATAGTCAACATAATTATAGTCAGTCAAAGATTTAAGGTGTACATAAGGAATTGTTATCCCTTCAGAAACAATGTCTGTGCCGGTAATTTCAAGATTTTTGAATATACCCTTTTTCATGCTTGATACAGTGTAGCCGTCAAACTTAACTTTATATTTTCCGCCTGTTTCTTTCTTTAACGATGACTTAATAATATGTTCGGCCATGCTTTCTGCAATCGGGTTCATAATAGCAAAATGTCTATGATTTTGCAGATAATCTTTTGAGTATTTATCTGCAGCAAACCCTGTATTCACAGCAAATAACATTAAAATAAAAACTAATAAAATCTTTTTCATAATCCATATCCTTATTCTGTTAATTTGTGCCGGCATGTGAGAATATTAATTTTTCTCTCCGCCTTCTGCAACTCCCCTGTAAAATTCGTTAGTAATAAGCTGGGAGTATTTTTTCTTTTCACTGATAGAAAATGCAAGCTTTTCAGAGCCATCTGAAGTTGTAACGCTTGCTACAACTCCGGCAACATCTTTGAATGGCAGTTTTGTAACATGCGCTTCAAATTTTGCATAAGGCACATCTTTTCCGTAAACTTTCATTGTTCCGCGGTCTGTAATTTTTATATCCTGTACAGTTACGGCCTGATATTTGAATTTGTCTGCAAGGTCATTGAGTTTCTTATCAACTTTATCGCTCTTAATATCATTTTGCGTCAATAAAGGTTTTTTGCCTGAATCTACAATTACCATTTTTTGTCCGGATGCTTTATGCTCGGCAATTACAGCCTTATAGCCTACAAGGTTTACAGAATTATCAATCTGAAATTCTTCGTTTAGACCTGAAAAGTTTCCGATTTTTTTCGCACCTTCAAGAGCATGCTCCTGAATAAAATTTCCTACACTGACCTTGACTGCTTCAACATATTTCTGGCCGCCGATAGCGTTAAATCCAATAATAGCGAGTACTAATAAAAATGCGTTAAAAATAATCTTTATTAATCTAAACATTACTTGCACCTATTCTAAATATTATGTACAATTATAACTATGACAAAACCTGAAATCAATCTAATAAATACTACAGACATCAATATGGACGACTTGACTCCTGCAATGAAGCATTTTTTAGAAGTCAAGCGTGAACATCCTGAGTGTCTTATGCTCTACCGCATGGGCGATTTTTATGAAACATTTTTTGAAGATGCGGTTACATTATCAAGAGAACTAGAATTAACTCTCACCGGCCGGGAATGCGGCAAGCTTGGAAGAATACCGCTGGCAGGTATTCCTGTCAAAGCATTAGACGGATATCTTGAAAAACTTGTTGCTAAAGATATCAAAGTCGCTATATGCGAACAGCTTGAAGATCCAAAACTCGCTAAAGGCATTGTAAAACGCGGAGTTGTAAGAATTATCACTGCAGGAACTCTTATTGAAAGCAATTTCTTGAACCAGAATAGCAACAATTATATGTGTGCAGTGTTTTCTGATAAATCAAAGAATGAAAAATGGGGCTTTGCTTATACTGATATTTCTACAGGAGAGTTTAAAGCAACCCAGCTTGATTACCAAACTCTTTTAACTGAGCTCGTGAGAATACAGCCGGCTGAAATAGTTGCTCCTGCCAAGAAAATGCAGCTGCAGCCTTTCCAGATTGTTCCGGAAGAAACTATAGATTTACCGGATGAGATTGTACAGAATTATAATTGTTCAAAAGTTCCGGCTAAGGTCTTTGAAGAAAATTTTGCTAAAGAAAATCTCAAGCAGGTACTTAAAATTAATGATTTAGATGCTATTGGATATAACTCCTGTACCCTTGGGTTCAGAGCTGCGGCAGGGGTTCTGGCATATATCTGGGAGAACCTCAAAGACGGGTTCCCTAAATTTGAGAGAATTGAAACGTATGAACTTTCAGAGTATATGGCAATTGATGCCGGAACAAGAAAAAATCTTGAGCTTACAGAAACTTTGAGAGAAAAGAACAAGTACGGCTCGCTTCTATGGGCTATAGACAAAACTTCAACAAATATGGGGGCCAGACTTCTGAAATCCTGGATTTGTCAGCCGTTAAAAGACTTAAAAAGAATTATAAAACGTCAGGAAGTGGTAAAAAGTATTGTGGATAATTCTACTGAACGTTATGATCTTCAAAGACAGCTGAAAAATATTTATGATATTCAGCGGTTGTCTACGAAATTAAGCAACAGCACAGGACTCCCGCGTGACTTTTTAAGCCTTAAAATATCTTTAATGTCGCTTCCGGAAATCGTCGAAACGGCTAAATCTATTGGTTTAACCACTTTTGAACCAATTGAAGGCGAACTTGATAAATTAAAAGAATATGCTGATATTATTGAACAAACGATTAATGATAATGCGCCTATAGCAATTAAGGAAGGCGGGATAATTAAGGCTGGTGTAAGCTCTGATTTAGATTATCTTAGAGATTTAATGTATAATGGCGAAAGCTGGCTTAAAGATTTTGAACAGAGAGAAAAAGACCGTACCGGTATTCCGACTTTGAAAGTCGGGTATAATAAAGTTTTTGGCTACTTTATTGAGGTGACAAATACAAATCTCGGCAAAGTTCCGGCTGATTATATTAGAAAACAGACGTTAACAGGCGCAGAAAGATTTATTACAGATGAGCTAAAAAAACATGAGGACGAAGTTCTAACAGCTCAGGTTAAAGCATTTGAGTTAGAGTATAAACTCTTTTGTAATTTCAGAGATTATTCAAAAGAATTTGTGAGTCTGATTAGAGAAACAGCTGAATGTATTGCAAAACTGGATGTCTTTACTTCATTTGCTTCTGTTGCAGTTGAGCATAATTATGTTTGTCCGGTAATGAATGAAAGCGGTGATTTTTTCGTTAAGAATGGACGTCATCCTGTACTGGAGCAAATACTTCCTCTGGGTAATTATGTTGCAAATGATATTGAGCTTTCTAGTACGGACAGAAGCAAGACTCAGTTTATGATATTGACCGGGCCAAATATGGCCGGTAAATCAACTTATATGAGGCAAAATGCTTTAATAGCTATACTTGCTCAAATAGGTTCTTTTATTCCTGCTGATTATGCAGAGATTGGTATCGTAGACAAAATATTCACACGTGTAGGTGCAAGTGATGATTTGACATTAGGTAAATCTACATTTATGGTTGAAATGACAGAAACGGCTTGTATTTTGAACAGTGCGACCAGCAAGAGCCTTATTTTGATTGATGAAATCGGGCGTGGAACAAGCACATATGATGGTGTTGCTATTGCGTGGTCTGTTGCGGAATACATTGCAAATCAGATTGGTGCAAGATGCATTTTTGCTACACATTACCATGAGCTAAATGTAATGACAAAAACATTCCCGCAGATTAAGAACTATAGAATTACTGTTAGTGAAGAAAATGGTGAAATAGAGTTTTTAAGAAAAATTGTACAGGGCGGAGCAAGCAAGAGCTATGGTATTCAGGTAGCTAAAATGGCAGGGCTTCCTAATACTGTAATTAAGCGCTCTGAAGAATTGATGAGCAAGATGCAGAGAGATTTTTCAAAAAATCTTGCAGGACGTAAAAGAACTTCAGAATTAGAAATTGAAGCACCGCAATTGAATTTGTTTCAGTAGATATTTGATTAAGCAGGCTAATTACACCAAATAACCCATTTCTCTTAATTTTATATATGTTATTATCTTATTAGGATATATAGAAGCAGAGAGGGAATTATGCAAGTTTCAAAACGGCTGGTTGTAAGAAAAGAAATTCCTATGGATAATTCAAGAGATTTGATTAGCTCCATGGATGTTGCTATGGCTGAATATTATTGTAAAAATAATAATTACGATAGAGGGTTGGAAATTTACAGGGAGGCAATATCTTCTATTACAGATGAGGCTGAAAGAAATTGTGTTATCAACCAGTACATTAATCAGGCAATTAACTATGCTCAGAAGCTTAATCTTGATAAAAAATATATTGAGGCAATCGAACAGTACAGAAATATTATGAAGTATTCGGGATTTCCGATTAACATATATAAAAACATTGGTCTTTGTATGAAGTCAATCGGTAATGCAGATTTGGCTATAAAATTCCTGAAACGTTTTGAAGAAATTTCTCCTGATAAAGAAGATGTTTATGTTTATTTAGCTGACCTTACATACACAGATATCAAAGATAACAGAAAGGCTATTGAGTACTACGAAAAAGCGCTTGAAAAAAATCCGAACAATTTCTCTATATACAATATGCTCGGACACTTGTATTCAACCTGCTATCAAGACAAGTATAAAGATAAACAAATTGAATATCTTACAAAGGCTTATGAACTTGCACCTAATAACAGAATTGTTGTTAAGAACCTTGCTTACGTTCTCGGTAAGTTTGACGAGGTTCAGAAAGCTGATGAATTTTATGCAAAGCTTATGTATCTAAGCCCGACTCATTCAGATTTACATGCTTATGGTGCATATCTTGTAAGACACCAGCGTTTTGCAGAAGGTTTTAAATTCCTCCAGCATAGATTCCAGAAAGAAGATTTGAATAATGTTGCCTTCCCTCAACTTCTTACTACAAAGAAGAAAAAGTGGAATATAAAATTTGATATCAAGGATAAACGTATTCTGGTTCACTTCGAACAAGGGTTTGGTGACTCAATAATGTTTGTAAGATTTATTGATGAACTTAAAAAAATGTGTAAAGAAGTTTCTCTTGTAGTACAGAGGCAGCTTGTAGATTTGTTTAAGGATTCAAAACTCGGGGTTGAGATTTATACAGAAGAGCAAATTCCGAGTATAAACTATGATTACTGGATTCCTATGATGGATCTGCCAATTGTATGTGAAACAAAACCTAGTACCATTCCAAAGGCAGGAGGGTATCTTAAGGTGCCTAAAGCCAAGATTAATGCTTATAAAAAACAGTATATTAATGACAATGATAAAATTAAGATTGGTATTTGCTATGAAGGTACACTCGCATCCAAAGAAACGGACAGAGATATTCCGCTGTCATATCTGTACCCTTTGATGAAACTTCCTGATGTAGAAGTTTACAGTTTTCAGGTAGATGACCTTACAAACCAGATGGATAGAGTTCCGCCTGATGCAAATCTGATTAGATTAGGCAGAACATTTAAGAACTGGGAAGATACTGCCTGTGCTATGAATTGCATGGACTTTATGGTATCAACCGATAACGGTGTTATGAACCTTGCAGGTGCCCTTGGTATTAAAACATTCGGCCTGTTCAATAGAATTGTTGAATGGAGATGGTTTAAGGTCGAAGGCGAAGATATTGCCTGGTATAAGAGTATCAAACCGTTCCAGTGCCCTACTTCCGGTGAGTGGGAAACTCCTGTCAGCAAGGTTATGGAAGAGATTGATAAAATCCGGTGTAAGAAAATTGCTGATAAGATAAAAGGCAAAGGTTTAAAAGGATAGTCAGGCAGGTAAACTACAAAAAAAATGCTTGTGCATTTTGACAAGCATTAAATAAACACGAGGATATTAAGAGAGAGTATAAATCTTTTTTCAAGCGTTGCAGTCTAACGTCTTAACTGTTTTGCTTTTTGGATCTTACATCTGGTCTACATATATATAAAGTCATTTTGTTTTCAAAAATTGCCTTTTTTGTTAAGATTTTTTACTGAACAATAGAAATAATTTTTGGATGAAGGTTAAATCCTGAAAAGAAGTGCCTTTTGGAGTTTTATCTTTTTTATTCATTGAGCCGGTTGTAAACTCTTTATTCTTAAGAGCTTCTTTCAAGTATTTGATATCAAACTTTTGTTCCATAGGATTTGATTTCTTCGCAATATCAATAGCAAATCGGGTTTGAGCGTTTTCTGCTAATTTTTCCACATCTCTTTGTGAAAAATGTTTTTTCAAGAGTTCGTCTGCGAACTTTTCAATTTCTCTTTCATTCTTATTATTAAGTAAACCTTTCTTTGCAGCCTCGCAATCTTTCAAATGCCATTTTAGTGAAGCAATGATTTCTTTTCTTGTTGGAAGTTCTACTTCAAAAAGGTTGCCAAATCTGCTAAGTGCTGCTAAATCCAGGTTGCCTGATTTCGGGTCAGCATTTGTTGTGCCGACAATTTTAACATTTTTAAATTCTTTTATTGAATCAAGCCCATTAAGAAATGCAGTTCTATTCTCCAGTACGTAAGATTGATTGGAACCAGACTTCTCCATTGGAATAAGCATAGAATCTATTTCGTTAAAAGCAACTAAGAATTTTTTATTTGGTTCAGCTTTTGCTTTTGCTGCAATATCGGAAAATACCTGATTAATGTTTTTAGAAGCCTGACCAACATAAGGAGAAGCTATTTTCGGGAAATCAACTTCTGCGTATTGAGCTCCGAGTTCATTTGCCATTAATTTAGCGCTGAATGTTTTACCTGTTCCGGATGGGCCATGGAAAAGTACACATTGTTCTGCTGATTTTGAACCGGCATATTTTGCCACTTTTTCATCCATTCCTGTACGTTCTTTAACCATTTTGATGAAATCTCTTGCTTTAGGGTTAACGCTGTCGCTTGAAAGCTCCGGCACTGAATCTTTTGCAATCTCTTTAAATTTCAATACAGATTTATCCTTTAGGCTGTCAAGCTTGCCTGCAGCCTGTGCTTTTGAAAATTTTAGAGCAAGAAATGCAATTATTGCTGAGCTGATAAATCCTGCTGCAATACCAAATTGAGCAATAGTATTGGCTTTTCCCCATCTGTCACGGCTTTTTTCACGCTTACTGGCTTTTTGTTGTTCTGCCTGCTGCATAAGAAAAATGTCGTTCATTACATTTTCTTCCGACATTGGCGGGGTATATCTGTTATTATAACTTACCGGTGCTGCTGCAGCTTTAAAACCTGTATTATTAATCTGTAATGACATTTTTAACCTTTCTACACTTTCAAATCTGATAATAATTTTGCAAATTCTGCATCAGTGAAATTCATTTCATGCTGTTTGTTTCGGATTGTATTAACTATATCAATTACATCAACTTTTCTGTCCTGTCCTTTTATTGAAGCAGCAGTTGCGTCATATATTGCATCTAACGTTCTAAATGATGTATTGTGTTCTTTCTTTGATAAAAATTCTGCTATTGCCTTGAGCTCTGCAGAATCTGTCTTTAATTTATCGCTTACAAGAGAAGAATCTTTGTAATGGAATTTGACAGAATTTATAATCTGTTCTTTTGTCGGCAAATCAACAAGAACTTTTTCGCTGAACCTATCGAGCATTGGTCTGTCTAATTTTTTACCGCCAAGAGCAATACCTTTTTCGACATCAATAGGAAGGTTCGTAGCTCCTATTGTAATTATGTTGTCACGCTTTCCGAGTTTTTCAGTGAAACATTTCTTGAATTCATTCAACATATCATTTGAATGTTTTGCACTCAGGCTGTTATCTACCATCATAACAGAATCAATCTCGTCTATAAATACAAAGAATTTCTTTGACGGATTATTGTCAGCTTCTTTACAAATCATATCAACAGCTTTGTTTAAGTTACGTTCACTTACACTCTGGTATTCAGAACCAAGGCTTGTAACATCAAGTGACGCAAACTTCGAGTCAGGAAATTCTTTTGCCAATGCTTTGGCAAAAGTTGTTTTACCGGTACCAGGAGGGCCATACATTAAAACAGATTTTGTCGGCTTACCGCCTCTGTTTTTAAGAACCTCTGGATTATCAACGCTGTTTTTAAAGCTTGCGGTGAATTTTTTTAAACTGTCAGGAAGTGCTAAATCATCAAGCTTTGAGGACTTGCCTAAATCTGACCAAATCTCCTTTAATTCACTCGTCTTTTTACCCATCCCGCTTCCGTTTCTAAGCATTACAAAGACAGAAGCAATTATGGCTAAAAGAGCTCCAGCCTGAAGACCTGTCATGATATTTTGTTTCCTTTTCGCGTTTTTTTGTTCTTTCTGCTGCTTTTTTATAAAGACATCATAATCATTATCAGCAGGTATAATGCCGGCAGCTTTAAAGTTTATGTTTCTTTTTGAAGGAATAATAGAGATATTTCCTACCGGATTAATTTCGCTCATACGAACTCCTAACACTAGTACTTCTAACATGTATAAAACCGGACATTGGAAAAAATTGCGCCGTTTGTAAAGAATTGTAAAAATTTCTATAATATTGCTAAAGTTTTACTGAAAAGTGCCGATAACAATAATATAAAAGGGACAATAAAGGAAAGAAAAATGGGATTAGCCTGCTCAAATATTAGACTATTAACATTAACCGCCCGCAAAGCCGATTGCGAGTACGGTATTTCCATTGACTCTATGAGAAAGATGGCTCTCACAAGAGAACAGAGTGCTTTGTCTCAAGAATATTACAGTAAGTTACAGGCAAAAACAATTTCTTATTATAATAACGGACAGTATAATAAAATTAATTATAACTATTTAATGGGATATGGTGCAAATTATACAGCTATTACTGCCGGAACAAAACCATTGAAATCTGAAAATTCAATGATTTTGACCGATTACAAAGGACAGGTTGTTATGAGTGAAGCTTATGCAAATGCCATAACAGCTGTACTTGGTTCTTCTGCAATGGATTCGCAAGGCAGAGGTGGTACATTCTCTACAGAAAAAATCCCTGAAATTCTGGCAGAGTTAATTCCAGGTTATTCTGCAGAACAATTTAAGGCTGTTATGGACGGTGATGGAATAGAAACAAGCTATGAAGCCAACGGAGTACAAACAATAACAGGTGAGGAAACAGGTACTTCAACTACTGTTAATAACTCTGAAACCAGTACAAATATACTTCAGAGCATAATTGATTTTTATGAACCGATATTTAAAGCTGCTGCGGCAAACGGCTGGACTACAGAATATAACAATGAAATGAAAACTAACGACGACTATGTTAGTGATGCTATTGTCAGTGGTTCTTTCCAGCTTGCAACAGTAAATGAAGATGGAAACTATGATCCTGATACTTCTTTGACTTACTTTGTAACAGCTGGACTCGTTGAATCAAGAACAGATTCTGATGTTAGAGAAGAAATTACTGCATGGTACAATGCTGAAAAAGAAAGAATTACTGAAAAAGAAAACTTTATTGATATTGATATGGATAATCTTTCTACGGAACTCGAATCAATTAATACAGAAATTCAATCAATCAAATCTCTGATTGATGATGCAATAAGTTCTGTATTTGATTGGGGCTCTGGTTAAGCGTAAATAAAATAGAAGCGGGTTTTCAATTTGAAAACCCGCTTCTATTTTTTTATTAATCTTTTTTTACCGTACTTTTAATGTGCAGTTCTCGCATTTGCTGTAAAGAAGCCTCACCCGGTGCATCGCTCATTAAGTCTTTAGCGCTTGCATTCTTAGGGAATGCAATAACGTCACGGATGGAGTCTGTTCTGCAAAGCAGTGCAACCAATCTATCCAAACCGATTGCTAGACCTGCATGAGGCGGTGTACCATATTGAAGAGCATTAACCATAAATCCAAATTTTTCAGTTGCTTCTTCTTCGGTCAAACCTAATGCCTTAAAGATTTTCTTCTGAACTTCTGATGAGTGTATTCTGACAGAACCGCCCCCGAGCTCAGTACCATTGTATACGATATCATAAGCTATTGACTTAACATTGCCTAAATCTCCGCTGTCAAGTTTGTCTAAGTCTTCTAAATTAGGAGATGTGAACGGGTGGTGCATTGCCATAAATCTGCCTTCTTCGTCAGACCATTCAAACATAGGGAAGTCTACAACCCAGAGAAGATTATGTTTACTTTCGTCAATTAAGTTCAAGGAACGACCGAAATGCAGTCTTAATCTGCCCATAATATCATAAACCAGTTTAGGTTTATCAGCAACGAAGAAGATAATATCTCCTGCCTGAGCCCCAGCTCTTTCCTGTATAGCTTTTGCCTGTTCTTCAGTAACAAATTTCAATACAGGTGATTTAGCAGTTCCATCTTCATTATAAATAATATTTGCAAGCGCTTTTGCCCCGAAAGATACAGCAAGCTTGGTAATATCATCAATATCTTTTCTGGAATATTTAGCACCGCCTGGAATTCTAATACCTCTTACAATTCCGCCGTTTTGTAATGTATTCTTAACGATTTCAAAATTCGATTCCAGAATAATATCGCCGATATCAAATAATTCAAGCCCGAATCTTGTATCAGGTTTGTCTGAACCATATCTATCCATTGCTTCCTGCCAAGGCATTTGAATGAAAGGTGGTTTGATTTCTACTCCTGCAGCCTTAAATGCATCCACAAGCAAACCTTCTACAATCTTGATTACGTCCTGTTGTTCAACAAAAGACATTTCCATATCTATTTGTGTAAATTCAGGCTGTCTGTCTGCTCTTAAGTCTTCATCACGGAAACATTTTGCAATCTGGTAATATTTTTCAATACCGCCAACCATAAGCAATTGCTTGAATATCTGCGGTGATTGCGGAAGTGCAAAGAATTTGCCAGGCTGTACGCGTGAAGGAACCAAATAATCTCTTGCGCCTTCCGGTGTAGTTTTAATCAAAATAGGAGTTTCTACTTCCAAAAACTCTTGGTTGTTTAAATAATTTCTTACTGCCTGAACTATGTTGTGTCTTGTTTTCAGGTTATTAAGCATTTTTTCGTTTCTGATATCAAGGTATCTGTATTTAAGTCTAATATCTTCTGAAACATTATCATCGCCGAGAATAAACGGAAGAACTTTTGATTCAGCCAGAATTTCAACAGATTCAGGATACATTTCAACCTGACCTGTAGGATATTTTTCGTTATATGTTTCTTCTGGACGCTTAGTAACTTTACCTTTAACCATAATAACGTATTCACTTCTGACTTTTTCAAAAGCTTTATGTACATCAGGGTTAATTTGCGGATTAGCTACAAGCTGAAAAAAACCGCTTCTATCTCTTAATTCTATAAATAAAATCCCGCCAAGATCTCTAACTGTTGATACCCAGCCGGATAAGGTTACTTCTTCATTTAAATTGCTAAGATTTAATTCGCCGCAATTATTTGATTTCATTCTGGTTTTCAATTTATTCATCTCCCTATTAATATTCTTTTTGCCCTAAAATCGTAACAAAAACAGGGGTAAATGTAAAGTGTTACGCACGTAGACATGCTTCCAAAACTTAATATCTGAAACAATCTTTTTCGTGGTCATCGACAATACCGATTGCCTGAAGGTAAGAATATATAATTACAGAACCTGTATATTTCATTCCCCGTTTTTTTAAATCTTTTGAAACCATATCAGACAACTCTGTTTTAACAGGTATTTCGCCTGTTGTGTTTTTTATTACTTTATTATCCGTAAAACCCCAGATGTAATTTGAAAAACTTCCAAAATCTTTTTGTATTTCAATAAAGATTTTAGCATTGTTAATAGCTGCAGTGATTTTTCCTCTGCTTCTTATAATATCTTTATTTTCTAAAAGTGCGTTAATCTTTTCTTCATCGTATTCAGAAACTTTTTTTACATCAAAATTATCAAAAGCTTTTCTAAAAGCTTCGCGTTTTTTTAGAACCGTAATCCACGAAAGTCCTGCTTGAAATCCTTCCAGAATAAGAAGCTCAAACAAATCTCTATCATTGTGGTTTGGAACGCCCCATTCTTCATCGTGGTATTTAACATAAATTTCAGACTTTTCATCAACCCAGAAACATCTTTTCATATTATCTCCTAGCTTTGTTTGTTTTTAGTTATAATAAGCAATACTCCTGATAAAATCAATATTATTCCAAGAGTAATTCTTAAGGTTAAATGTTCATCAAAGAACAAAATTCCAAAGAAAATGGCAGTAAGCGGTTCTAAAGCGCCGAGAATAGCAGTAGTTGTAGAGCCGATAAGCTTAATAGCAATAGTAATTGTTTCAAGAGATATAATTGTTGGGAATATGGAAAGACAGATAACGCACAGCCACATAAACGGGCTTTGAGGCATTTGCAGCTGTGTGCAGAAATTAAGATTATAGATGTAAACAATAAGCCCGAAAAACATAACATAAAAACTTAGTTTGGGTGCATGAATACTTTTTATAACCTTATTTTTTTTAACGCAGATAATGTAGAATGCATATAAAAATGCCGATGCAATAACAAGAGCAATGCCGTGCAGATTTAGGGAAGTACCTGGTTTTCCGTTATAAAGAAGAAGTATGCCGCAGGATGTCAGTCCAATTGCAGCTGCAATTACTCCGGTCAATTTCTCTTTATAAAATATCGACATCATAACTGCAACGAGAACCGGATAGATAAAAAGAATTGTACAGGCAATACCTGCTTCGATGTAATTAAAAGCTTCAAATAATGTTAGTGATGATAGTGAAAACATTAACGCAAGTAAAAAAACGGGGATAATCTCGTTTCTAGATAGTTTCAAAGACATCTTTTTAAAGCAGACAAGCCATATTCCGTATAGGATTACAGCAATTGAGTATCTAAAAAATAATACAGAATTAACTGCCATGCCTCTGGAATATAGTGGAAGTGCAAAAAGCGGATTTGTTCCATAACTAGCTGCCGCAATAATGCCATTTATAGTTCCCAGCGTACGTCGTTTGCTCAAAGCCAATTCCTTTCGAGAATGAGATTATCCTAAAGTTATAAAAAAATCAATTCTTTAGAAGGTTGAAATAAAATTGAAATAAGCTATAATATATATACTAAATATATCTTTGAGTAATTATATATGTGAGGTGCTATGTCTACAATATCAAACCAACAATTAATGGAACGCCAACCGATAAATTATCAAAGCTATTATCAATTTAATTCAAGATTAACGACTTTAAATGAATCAAAAAGCGAAGAATTGGAGTCTAAAAATAACAGTATTACTAAGAATCTCAGTGAACAAATAGATTACCATGAATATATCGAGTATTGTTCAAAAAATGCAGTGGCTTCTGACTTAAATTACGGCAAGACAGTGGTTCAAAAGAGTGATACATGTGGAACAGTACAACCACTCCATATTGGTCGTGCAATGAGTACTTATGCCAAAGCAGATACATTAATTTATCAAGGTAAGATTGATAGCGAAGCGTAAAAAGAAAAAGTCATAAACTGGAGATGGCGGGAGTCGAACCCGCGTCCATCGTGGATAAAAACGAACATCTACGAGTGTAGTAACTTATTATCTTGGCTTAATACGGAAAGTTACGAAACCTGAACTAAGCCTCAGACTTTTTACGGAAGTCTAACCTCCAATGGTTAAACTTGATACGCATACCATCATTTGCGTACTGCATCTTGCATAATGTCATCCTAAGCAACGGCAAGCTGGTCACTTAGAAGGTCCCTAACTGCAATTAGGCAGCGAGTCTAGCTCTTGAAGGGAATGCAATAACGTTGTCGTTAGCATTTAATTTAGTTTGCTCGTTGATAAGCGGGAACAGCGCCCGCACTCGCAATCCGGATCTACCAATCACGGCGTCAAAACCAGTACATCCCCATAACATAAACTTTTCAATGTTCGTAAGGACAGTATAAACGATATTTAAACCTTTATCAAGTCTTGAATTTTTTTCAAGTCTTTAAGCATTAAATCTCTAGGACTGCCTTCCTCTAAGGAATGATACCTGAGAAGATAAGACGGGTGGAAAATTGGTATACATTTCCTTTTTTTACCGCCAATTTCCAATTCTAGAACTTCTCCTCGTATCTTTGATATTGCAGTTTTTTGCGGATAAAAAGATTTTAAAGCGGTAGCACCGCAGAAAATCATAATTTTAGGGTCAATAGTTTCTATCTGCTTAAGTAAATATTCTTCACAAGCGGCCTTTTCACTATCGGTTGGAACCCTGTTTTTAGGCGGTCTGCATTTAACAGTATTAATTATATACAAATCTTTTTCGCGTGAAATCTCTGCTTTTTCAAGAAACTCATTGAGAAGTTTTCCAGCTCTTCCAACAAACGGCGTGCCGGTTTTATCTTCGTTTTCACCAGGTGCTTCACCTATTAATATTGCTCTGGCAGTTTTTGGGTTTCCGTCTGAAAATACAATATTATTTCTGGTTTCGCCTAACTCGCATTTTTTGCATTTTAGACATTTGTTTTTTAGTTCATCAAGTTTTTTTGCTTTCATGAAATCCTCTCAAAATCGGCAGCTCCGTGCTTACAAACAGGGCATATATAATCAGCCGGTAAATCGTCACCTTCATATATAAATCCGCAAATCTTACATCTCCAGCCTCTTTTTTCAGTTTTTTCCGGCTTAGGCTTAATATTCTGCTGATAATAAGTGTAAGTTGCAGTTGGTATATCTGATAGAGTTTCAGCAGCTACAAGCTGGGCGATAAAAAGTGTATGCGTACCTAAATCTATTTCTTGTTTAACAAATGCAGACATATAAGAGTTTGTATCTTTTGTTATGTACAAGAGTCCGTTAGGGCTTCTTTTTATATCATTGAATGTTGCGAATTTATCCACATCCCTTCCGGATTGAAAACCGAAATGTTTAAATGTATCAAACTTTGCGTTTTCAGATAATACAGAAATGTTAAACTTTTTTGTATGTTGAATCATCTGGTTGGTATAATTACGTTTATTTACAGCAATAGCAATCTGGCAGGGATCTGATGTAACCTGCATAACAGTGTTGATAATACATCCATTATCTTGCTTCCCTTCTTGTGCCGTCAATACGTACAGCCCGTAACCTATGTTAAACAAAACTTTATTATCCATAAAAATCTCTCCATTGTTAATATAATTTAACATTAATAACCCTAAAAGTAAATAATTTCCTTGACACTGGTATTAATTTGTACTACACTTCAATCATGCCGAAGTATAGTGCTATGGTATGCCTTGCTCGGATTTAGTAATAACTTTTATTAAAGGAGACAAAAAATGCCAAAATTAAAAACTCACCGTGCTGCAGCTAAGAGATACAAAGTTACAGGCACTGGTAAAATTACAAGAAGACATGCAGGTATTGGCCACTTGCTTCAACACAAATCTGAATCAAGAAAACGTAAGATTTTCGGAGATGTTGTAATTTCTGAAACTCACGAAAAATTGATTTCAAAAGAGTTACCTTACAAGAAGTATGCTAGATAGGAGTGTTGAACAATGAGAATTAAACGTGGAAATGTATGTCGTAATAGACACAAAAAAATATTAAAGCTTGCTAAAGGCTTCAAAGGTGCTAGAAGCAGAATATTTAAGGTTGCTAACATTGCTGTAATGAAGGCTCTTAAATATGCTTACAGAGATAGACGAGCTACAAAACGTAATATGCGTCGTTTGTGGATTGTAAGAATAAATGCTGCTGTTAGAGAACAAGGCATGAGCTATTCAAGATTTGTTAATGCTTGCAAAAAGGCAAACATTCAAGTTAACAGAAAAATGCTTGCTGACCTTGCAGTTAATGACAAAGATGCTTTTGCTGTTGTAGTTGAGGCTGCAAAGGCTGCTTTATAATTTACAAGTCTTAGAAAAATCGCCTTATCTCTTATGAGATGAGGCGATTTTTTATTATGTTTGAAGGAGGAGGAGATTTCTACATATCATATACGAAGTTTTGTCCTGTTGTATTTTCGCTTGCTTCTTTGCGCATAGCCTGAGATGCAAAGAACATTTGTTTTGCATAACTCTGTATTTCTGAGTTATAAACTCTCTGGTCAAAGATATTTTCATATTTTTCCAAATAGTCACCTAGCGGACTTACAACATCGGTCAATAGACCTGTTGCAGTATCGGCAAACTGTTTTAATGCTCTTTCGCCAATACCCATTTCAGCCATTTTTTCGGATAAGGTCAAGGTTAAAAATCCGCTTTGTTGTACAGCTTCCTGAGCTTGCTGCTGGAGTTTTTCTTCCATTTTCTCTTCAGCGGCTGCATGCTGTTTAGTCGGATCATAAGTCTGAGTTTTATACGTTTGTAAAAAATTATTCAGATTAAATGTTTCTGCCATATCCTTTGCCCTTATTCTTTGTAATAATGTTATCGGCAATTTTTTCTAGAACTTTAGGTTTTTTGAATAAATTTTTACAATTTGTTACATTCTGGGAATTTGTTAATTTTTGTATATTTTACGTTGTGCCGTCAATAAATGTGATATATAATGTAGATATGATATGTGGTATCGTTGGTAATTTCAAGAGAGTCTGTAAATGCTTGAAACCCGCTCCTGGACTGCGTTTTAGCTATCAGGGGGGGGGGGGGACGAAATGCCTATATAAATTTAGTTCGGAGCACCGGAGGTGATTTATGATAACCTTCGGAAGTGATGTTGCAGATTTGATTTTACAGAGAACACTTGGCGAAAATACTCTAGGCTTGAATAACTCAATCAACCGTATGACAACAGGTTACAAAGTTAATCAGGCAAAGGATAATGCTGCGGGTTATTCCATAATAACAGATTTATCGAAGAAAATAAGTTCAATGCTTCAGGTTCAGCAGAATACAGAAGATGGTATCGCGTTGCTTCAGACAGCTGAGGGCGGTTTGGAGGAGGTGCAGAAACTATTAGAGCGTTTACGTGATTTAGCAACTCAGGCATCAAACGGCACATATGATGCAGAAACACGTGAAGCAATGCAGGCAGAGGCCGACCAGATATTGGAGCAGATATCTCAGATACGAGAATCAATTCAATATGATAATCAGAATTTGTATTACCGTGAGAATAATGGTAATACTACTAAAACAAAAAGCGACGATACAATATCCAAAAATCCAGCAGGGAGGGCAGCTGCTCTTTCTGCTGTTTCCTTTTCAGCAAACGCATTATCATCTGCTCTCGAGGGTGCAGAGGCCTTTGCCGGCGGAGAAACGAGAACAATTACAATTGATGGTGTTCAATACATTGTTAAAAATAGACTTTCAACAACCAACGACTTATCATATTCCAAAGATACATCAACGGGAGAATTAACTCTAACAGCTTCTAACTTTGAAATTAGGGGACAAAGTGATGTTGCACATAAGTTAATTATTTCTGGAAGGTATAACAATATTTATGGCGGAGATTTGGCTGATTCTATAGAAGAACTAAGTGCAGATGTTTGCTCCAATAATGTTATTTATGCGGGTGATGGGGATGATTCGGTCATCATTAAAGGGCAAACTTCATATGTTTACGGGGAAGATGGTAATGATACATTGACAGCTTATAATGGAACTCTTAATGGAGGCAATGGAGATGATATTTTAAATATCTATGTTCCAAATACTTCTCATTATGGAGCAGATGGAAATGATGTTTTTAATATAATGGCTTCGTCAACAAAGCTTCTTGGGGGAGGTGGAGATGATACATTTAATATTATAGGCAATCTTACAGGACTTACTATAAATGGTGAGGCAGGAACAAATGTTGTAACGGGCGAGGTCGGTTCAAATACTACAATCAATGTAGTTGGAGCAAATTCTGGAACAGTATCGTTAGTAAAGGGAGTAGAACAGACTATTACTGTTAATGGAATAGATTATACTGTATCTACGCAAAATGATAGGGCAGAGCTTGTATATAAACTGGACACCTCAGGGTTAATTACTTTTTCTAGAACTAGCGGTTCAATCATTGTAAAAGGTGATGTTAATAAAAAGCATAATGTTCTTATAAGAGAAGGTATAACATTTTATGGCGGGAACAAAGGTGATAATATTGAAAGCTATGATGCTGCCATATACTGTGGTTCCGGAAATAATACACTGACTCTTAAACATGGTGATAGGGTTTATTGCGGTTCTGGTAATAATACTATTAAAGCAGACTCATATTGCTGGATTTATGGTGGAAGCGGAGTTAATAATATTACTCTTAATGGTACTTTAAATAATGTTGAAGCTGGTTCAGGTACAACTAATGTAACAATTAAAGGCCATACTAATAATGTTTATGGAACATCAGGTAATAATACTATAGTATCAAACACAGGCTCTAATAATTTTATCAGTGGTTTTGGCGATGCCGATAATGCTCAGTGTTTATTGCTGAAGCCAAGAGAGATAAAGACGCTGAATATAAATGGGGTAAACTATGAAGTAAATAATAACTCTGCTAACTCTAATGCTCTGTTGTATTCAGTAAATCCTGTTACCGGAGAAATTTCGTTTGCATCTAAAGGATTTATTATAAAAGGCCAGAAGGATGCTGTCCATAATGTTCATATGTATGGTATGAATTCAAATTTTTATGGTGGTGATAAAGAAGATAATATCATTTTGGAGGCTGGTTACAATATAAGTGGATATGGTGAAGGCGGAAACGATACCTTAATTATTCAAAAAAATGCGTCAGCAAGCAAGGTATGGGGTGGAGATGGCGATGATAATTTAGAAATTAATAATTCTGGTAATGCTTACGGTGACGATGGTGATGATGTTATTACCATAAATTCTAATATAGCCTCAAATCAGATAGTCAACGGTGGTTTAGGCAACGACACGTACAACATCAACGCCAAAGTAACCAATCTTTCAGACACCGGCGGAGATAACATCTATAATGTCAACGCAAACGATATCAATATTTCCGGCGGTCCCGGCGCCGATACATTCTATTTGAGCGGTAATAACAATACCGTTTTAGGCGCAGGTGGCGACGACTATTTTGTAATCGACGGGAGCAATAACTTTATCGACGGCGGTACTGGAAAGAACTACTATATAGATAACGGAACCGGCACCTCTTTTTCGAACGTGAACAAAGACCCCAATGCAGGCGGAATATCATTTACCTATCAAGGTGAAGTAAAAACGTTTACGTTGAACGGCAAAACATATACTGTAACAAATAATTTTGCCGGTTCTAATATGCTTCAATACTCCTTGAACCCGAATACCGGAGTAATCACCCTAAATGGTTCAAATTTTGGTGTAAATGCGGAATTGAATGAAAGTGCCATCCTTAATATTCGCGGTAATAATAACGTCATCACGGGTTCTGACCTTTCCGATAAAATCACAGTAGAACAGGGCAGCAACAACGTGATTAACGGGGGCAAAGGTAATGATACGTTGATAATGAACAGTGAAAACAATTCCCTGAACGGCGGTGAAGGCAATGATAATATAACTCTTAATGCTTCAACCAATCTAGAAGTAACCGGAGGCGCCGGAGCCGACACGATAAATATAAATAGTGATAATAATACCAATATCAGCTCCGGCGCCGGAAATGATGTAATCAAAGTAAACGGCGCTCACAATAATATCAATACAGGGGAAGGCAATAATAGTATTACAGTCAATAAAGACAATAATACAATCAATTCTGGAGATGGAGATAACAAGTATGTAATCACCTCCTCTTCCAATACCATTACATCCGGTAAAGGCAATAACTCAATCGGTGTTCAAGGTGATGATAATAACATCACAACTCAAAACGCCAAAGGCGATATCAATATTTATGGCAATAATAATACTGTATCAAATACTCGCGGAGAAAACCATGTCACAATAAGCGGCAATAATAATACCTATTCAACGACAACAGGTTCGAAAGAAATAAACATAATAGGTAATACTAACAATATCTTATCCGGCTCAGGTGATGACCAAATAGAAGTCAAAGGTGATAACAACACAATAGAATCAACCTCAGGTAATAATGAAATCAGCATAAAGGGCGACTCCAATATTATACAGGGCGGCTCAGACAAAGATAATATAAAAATCAACGGTGACAATAATACCGCAAATGGCGGCGCTGAAAGCGACAGCTTTATGGTATCTAGCGGCAATAACAATACAATCGATGGCGAGGGCGGTGAACGCAATACTTTAATAGATAATGGCAAGAATACGGTTTATACCAATGCCGTTGATATAACACCTCGTCCATTTGAGTTGAATATTAAGGTCGATATCGGCTCCGGCTCTGATAAGTATATAAGTACAAGTATCAGCTTTAACCTTTTTGATTTCAGTGTAGATTTTTCCACCGCCGAAGGAGCCTTGGAGAGCCTAGAGTCAATAGATGAAATGTTAAGTAGTGTATCTGATCAATTGTTAAATATCGGTAATACAATCAACCGTTTAGAGAGTGTAGTGGAGGCACAGTCAATAAAGTTAAATAATTTAATATCATTCCGTTCAACAATGCGAGATGCCGATATAGCAGAGGAGTCCTCAAATTACATCCGTTACCAGATCTTACAACAGGCATCTGCCACCCTTTTAGCATCATCCAGAAACCTTAAAGCGCAAAATGTTATGGGGTTATTGAATAGCGTTTAAATAACACTGTACAGCATTTTGATATAACAATGCATTCAATAGGGTTTCGTCATTGAAATGCTCTTTTATTGCGGACTGGAATTTAGCTAAATTCTCGGCGTAAATCTCTTTTTTCTGATTAAAATCACCGACCGGCGCATCAGAAGCCCACATAATACGATGTGTATAATCACCTTTTTTCGTATTCTTTAACCTCTGAATAAGCAAAATAATGTCTTCAATTTCAACCCAGGAAATATCAACATAAAGAGTTGCAGTATCTTGCTCAATAGATTCTACCATAATATCAATAGCAGCCTCATGAGAGCTTCTAGGGCCTGTTGAAAGATGACCCAGAATGATTGGGACATCAGGGAACTCTCTTGCCTTTTTATAAATCAATTCCGGTGAAGAAAATCTTGATTTTATATGGCCGGAATGATAAAGGCAAGGCTTTTTAAATTCTTGTGCAGCTCTCAAGTAATCATTGTATTTGTCGGAATCTGCAGGCAGTTTTGTAAACTCTGGATGAAATTTTAAGCCTATAAATTCCGGATATTTTTTCAGTAATTCTCTTATCGCATCAGCGTTTTGGGTTCTGTCAACTTCGCACACGGCAAGAGGTTTAATTTTGGGGAAATTTTTAGATATATTGAGCATGTCAATATTGCATTCAAATTCATCCTTGCCGGTATATCCGTCAATACCTTCAAGGTTTGAACAGATTGCAAAATCAACATTACCTATGATTTCGAGCAAAAACTCGGGACTGAATTTACCCCAGAAAGAATTTCCTATATGAGTGTGGGAATCAATTATCATGGCGTACCCCCCTAGTTATGGCTTCTAAAATCTTTTTGACTTTTATAACTTCTATCCCTTCAATATTTTCTTGAATTTCATTAGCAGCAGGAATAATAATGCGTTTGAAACCGAGTTTTTGCGCTTCTGTAATTCTTCTTTCAATATGGTTTACAGCTCTGATTTCTCCAGATAAGCCTATTTCTCCGACAATAGCTGTGTGTGAATCAAAAACCACATCCCTTACACAGGTTACAATTGCAAGTGCAATTCCCAAATCTGCTGCCGGTTCGTTAACATCAATGCCGCCGATAACATTAACGTATACGTCCTGCTTGGAAAGGTTTAAGCCTATTCTTTTTTCCAGAACAGCCAGTATTTGCAGAACTCTTCCTGTATCAACTCCGTTTGCTACTCTTCTTGGGGCAGGATAAGGAGTTGTTCCGACCAATGCCTGTATTTCAACCAGAAGAGGTCTTGTGCCTTCACTCGTTACAATAATCGTACTACCCGGAGTTTGTGTCTGATTATATTCTTTTAAAAATAATTCACTCGGATTAATAACTTCTGTCAAGCCATTGCTTCCCATCTCGAATATACCGACTTCTGAAGTATTTCCAAACCGGTTTTTTATAGAACGTAATATTCTGTATGATTTATATTTGTCACCCTCAAACTGTATAACAGTATCAACCATATGCTCAAGAACCTTAGGCCCTGCAATATTTCCCTCTTTTGTTACATGGCCGATAACAATAATTGATATATTTTGAGTTTTGGCAATATGCATAAGTGTATTGCAGCATTCCCTAATCTGGGAAACGCTTCCGGCAGAGCTTTGAATAGCGGAAGTGTATACAGCCTGAATACTGTCTACTATAACTAAATCAGGCTTCATTTCCTCGATGTGTTTTTTGATAAGCTCTAAATTTGTCTGGGGATAAATATAGAGATTGTCAGATTTGACACCTAATCTCTCTGCTCTGAGTTTGATTTGACCGGCAGATTCTTCAGCTGAAACATATAAGACTTTTTTATTGTTTTTACAAAGTTCACCGGAGGTCTGTAAAAGTATTGTTGATTTTCCAATCCCCGGATCTCCTGCAATAAGAACTAACGAGCCCTGAACAATACCCTGACACGCTTTATCTGTACTGTCACCTGCCGACCCGATACATTTACCCCCGCCTAATACTCTGTCGAATTCTGAAATATTTGTACTCATGCGAATTTCAGAGTTCATTTCAATTTCGTTGAGTTTCATCGGCGGACAATTATCCGGAATTTGAATCTCTTTTGTGACAGGAATATCTGTTTCTTCTACAAAAGTTCCCCAGCTTCCGCATTCAGGACATTTGCCAAGATAACCTGCAGTTTCATATCCACAGCTCTGACATACATATTTTGACTTAACTTTTGCCATAATTTTCTACTGGTTAATCGGAATAATTAACTTTTGACCGATTGATAATGCATTAGGGTTGGCCATTTTATTTGCTTCCTGAATTGCATTAACTTTATTCATATCAAAAGATCCGTAAAATCTAATAACGATACTTTCTAAAGTATCACCCTCTTTAACAACATATTCTTCGTTCAAAGAAACAGGTGCTGCAACTTTTTTTGAAGAAGTGTTGTCTGCAGGTATAAATGTAAATCTTCCTGAAGATGCAGAAGCAGGCTTTTTAGCCGGTACAACAATATCATCTTTAGGAGTAGAAACATTAATCAACAAGCTTATAAATGTAGTGATAAGTAATGTTATAATAACACCAACTATCAAGCCGGTTACGAAATAAACCTGAGGAGCTTTTTCACTCTTCTGGCTTTTTACACCAAAAGACTGCCAGAGTGCGTCAAGTTCACGATTTTTGCTTTGCGTTCTGTAAAAATCTTCATCCTGATGAGTTCTGTTATAACGGTTCAGAGCCTCCATCATAGCAACTTTTTCTCTGGTAATATTTGATCTTCTTAGTGTTGTACTTTTCATAAATCCTCACCACATTAGTTCTATTGAAAATTTAACATAAAATCTCAATTAGCGCAAATTTGTAAACTTTTTTGTGAAGTTTTATTAACTTTCATTATTAATTGAGAAGTAAACGTCTTTTAATCTTTTTTTGCTTATATGTGTATAGAGCTGTGTTGTTGAAACGTCGCTGTGACCGAGGAGTTCCTGTACTACTCTTAAGTCTGCTCCGTTTTCCAGAAGATGTGTTGCAAAGCTGTGTCTTAAGGTATGCGGTGAAATGTTTTTGTGGATTAATTTACCCTGAGCATGGATAAATGTGTATACATCCTGACGGGTTATTAAGCGGCCTGAATTTTGTATTAAGAGCAGCTTAGTATTAAGATTATATTTTTTTACCAGAAAATCTCTTTCGGGCATGTACTCTGTGACAGCTTTTTTAGCAATTTCTCCTATAGGTATTATTCTTTCTTTCGAACCTTTGCCAAAGCAGCGGACGTACTTTGAAGATAAATCTATATCGTTTGTTTTTAGATTAACGAGTTCTGAAACTCTTAAACCACAGCTGTAGAGGAGTTCCATAATTACATGCTCAAGAGGAGTAAGATTATTGTGCAGCATCTCTTCTATTTCTTTAATGGAAACAACTTTTGGAAGATGCTGCGGTACTTTCGGCTGCTCCAATGTTGATGCCGGATTTTTGTCTATAATACCTGCTGACGAAGCCCATTTAAAGAAGCCTCTTAGTGATGCTATTTTTCTTATGATACTTGATGGAGCCAGTTTGTTTTCGCGCAGTTTTCGAATAAACATATTTATGCTCATTCTGTCTACTTTTTTAATGTCTTCAACTCCCTGCGAAAATTCGGAAAGATCCCGCCTGTATGCTTCAAGCGTGTTTTGCGATAAACCTTTCTCCAATTCAAGATATTCTAAGTATTCTCCGATTATTTGATACATACTTTACAGCCTTAAGTAAGCTTCTCTTATAAGGTAATCTTCTAATGTTTTCATATCAGCAATGCTTGATGTTGTATCGTTGATTATTATGCAGAATGCGTATTTGTTTCCGCTTTTTGTTGTTAGAAAACCCGCCAGTGAGCTGGCATCTCCGTGTGTGCCTGTCTTGGCTTTCAGATTATTTTTTATAGGAAGCATTCGGTGTGTAAGCGTCCCTTCTCCCGGTGATGGAAGGTGTTCTAATACTTTGTTATCTTTGTTTTTAACCAGATATTCTGAGATAAAATCTGCGCTTATTAAATTGTTTTTTGAAACACCGCTGGCGTCAGTAATACGTATTCTAGAAGTATCAAGCCCGAGTTTCTTACAGTAAGCATTAAAAACTTTTATGCCGTTCAGGTCCGAACCTCTATCATTATAAGCTTTTCCGCCTGCAAGTTTAGCAGTTGTTTCGGAAACAAGATTGCTGCTGTTTTTTAAAACATCATCAATTGCTGTAGAAACAGGATGCGTAATTTTATCAAGTTCTTTGTCAGAAGGAAGCACGGATGAAGTTATAAAATTTTGTTTTAAATATATGTTTTTATCTGCAAGCGAACTTGTAAGTCTTATGTCAAAGTACCGCTTCAAGTTGTTTGTCGGAATTTGAAGTATTACAGGTTTATTAACTGTTCCTTCAAGTGAAAGCGTATTTGCAGAAATAGAATTATCACGGCTTACCTTAACATCGTTTTTATCGCCTGTAATAACATTATTCAAAAATACAAGCGGATATTTTGAAGGATTGATAATTGAAGCCGTTGCACCTTTCTGTGTTGGCATAACTGTAATTTTAATTAAATTCCCGTCAAGGTTGTAAGAATTAAATCTGGGCATAAGGACGTTCATATCGTCATCCCACTGCCAGCCTTCACCCCAGTCTTTTTTCTCCAGAATGCTGTCGTCAATGAAAACTTTTCTGGTTGTTTCAACGCTTATATTATTAACCAAACTCTTTAAATCCTTTGAGGTTAAATACGGATCTGCTCCGAGTTTAATTACAAAACTGTCATCGCTGCGTTTGTATACGGATGTTGTAAACTCATAATCTTCTCCTAATACATCAATAGCAGCAGGGAGGGTCAAAAGTTTCTGCACGGAAGCAGGATGCATAAGAATTTTTTCGTTTAATTCATATACCGGTTTGCCTGTATCAAGTTTTTTTATAGATATTGCAATAGAGTTTTTTTCCAGACCGGAATCATTAATCACGGAGGAAAAATTACCGGAGCTTTTTGCATAAGCTCCTGTCATACCCATTAAAAATATCAGCATTCCTGCAAAAAGTTTTTTCATTTCTTTATTACCTCGTAAGAGTCTTTAACATCTTTCAAATTTGTGCATTTACTGCGAAATTCATACATTTTTTCCAGATTAATCTCCGCGTAAATCGCACCTTCTTTTACACCGGTTTGGAAGCCGGACTCATCAGTTCCTATGTTTACCCCTGCACCTTCATTATCCTCAATTTCAGCTATTATTTTACCGTCATAATCTATTATCATAGAATGTCCGAGGTTTTCGGAGCCGTCACTTAAAAGGCCGGTTTGTGTGAGTGCAATCATATAAGACTGATTTTCAACAGCTCTTGCTCTGGTAAGTGTATCCCAGTGGATTTTTCTGGATTTTGGCCATGCAGCCATATTCACAAGAATATCTGCACCGGCTTTTCTATATGCACGGTATATTTCAGGGAAACGTATATCATAGCAGATTGTTAAGCCTAATTTTACACCTTCAAGCTCTGCCATAACAGGATTACTGCCCGTCGTGATATAGCTGTTTTCAGTATCTCCATTATATGAATACAGGTGGTTTTTGTCATATGTACAAATTACTGCTCCTGCTCTGTTAATTACAGGGCAGCTGTTATAAAGCTTATCCCCGCATTTGTTGACAAAACTCCCGCCTATGATATTTACCTTATATTCCCTTGCAATTTCCTGCAGCATTTTTACCGTTCTGGACTCTTGTAAAGTTTCTGCTGTTTTAGGAAAAGATGGACAATCCCATCCTGTTGGCCACAATTCCGGTAAAAATACAAAATCGCACTCACCATATTTATCAAGATTTGCTCTGAGCAGATTTTTAACAGTTTCGATATTTAAATCAATATTCCCGATTGCAGACTCCATTTGGATTGCAAGTAATTTTACTTTTTTCTTCTCCATATTCCGAATTTGTATACCTCATCAAACGCTTTCGGAGCTTTTTGTTCAAGTTCTTCCAGACTTTGTTGTAACTTCTGGCGGGCTTCTTCTTCGTCACCATCCGGTGAAATATAAATAGGCTCTCCGTAAATATTAATTAAGTTGGTTGCAAATACAGGGCATCTCAACTTGTCCCAGGAAGGGAATTTTGCCCATGTAAAGTTTTTTGAATACCAGTAAACCGGCACAACTGGCACACCTGCCATTTTAGCAATTTTTATAGCACCATCTTTAGCAATTTTTGCTGGTCCTCTCGGTCCGTCAACCATCATTGCACAATTTTCGCCGTTTTTAAGCGCAGATATCATCTGCATACTGGCTTCTATCGCACCTTTTTTACCTTTTGAACCGCGTATTGTTTTGAAACCCCATTTCTCAACAACATCTGCAATAACTTCTCCGTCCTTTGAACGGCTTATAAGAACATTTGTCGCTGCTCTGTGCGGCAAACCGTGGATACAAAACTGGTGTGCGTGCCACATTACATATACACAGGGCATTACACCCGGATTGTCTACTTCAATAATTCTTGTGAAAAGCTCCTGTGTTTTCAAAATTCGAAAAACTATATTTGAAATCTTCTGAATATTTTTTTCATTTAAAATCCTGACCATGCATTAATTATACTATAAATTTGAGAAAATATGGTATACTTGATGGAAGATAGAGGTTTATTATGAAAAAGTTCTTGTTATTTTTGTTAGTTTATTCGCAGCTGGCTGTTTTTGCTAATTATAACGATATTTATATTCTGGATATAAAGTACGACTGGATTAATAAGTCAATGGTAGAAAAAGAAGCTATAATCAGCGAGATTAAAGATATAATTTTTGATAAACCAATAGAAAAACAAGAGGATTTTAAATCCCGGTTTAAGGATAAATTAAAAGACAAAAATCATCTTGAAAATTATTATGCAGCATCTGCCGGTTACAAGGAGTTTAAAGGGAATAACATCTCTGCATTTTATTACAAGAGAATGAAAAACATTTATATGTACGCTCTTCAAGATAAAAAAGATGTTTCAAAAGCTTATTACTACGACACCCTTGGCAACTTAAGGTATGTAGACTTTATCTACGGCGCTTATCCCGACTACCCTTATTATTCAATACAGTACAGAATTTCCGGAAAACCTGTAAGTGCAATTTATTTTGTTTCAGAAGATTGCCAGTATCTTTTCAAACCTGATGGTGAGTTTGAGGGGGTATGGTACAAACACAATTTGTATAACAAAGAGTCAAAAATAATTTTAAAGAGAACTACGTATTAATGGATAGAATTGCAGATATATTAATAAAACAAGGATTAACAATTGCAACAGCAGAGTCATGTACCGGCGGGCTTTTAAGCTCAAGGCTTACGGATGTAAGCGGAAGCTCGGCGTTTGTTCATCTCAACTTTGTAACTTATGCAAATGAAGCAAAAAATAAAATTCTCGGTGTAAGCCTTGAAACTCTTGAAAAGCACGGTGCTGTAAGCGAGGAATGTGCAAGAGAAATGGCAGAAGGTCTTCATAAAGTTACCGGTGCTGATATTTGTGTATCTACAACAGGTATTGCCGGGCCTGCCGGCGGTACTAAGGAAAAACCTGTCGGATTGATGTATTCAGGAATTTATTTTCAAGGAAAAACATCTGTATATAAAATTCTTTTACCGTCAAATATTGAACGGGTTGAAATGAAACAAAAATTTACAAAAGAAGTGCTTAACAATATTTACACAACTCTCAATTTTTTATAAAATGGTAGTTATGGGAGCTGGGATAAAAAAAATCGTTTTAATATTTATGAGTTTTCTGCTTATAAATTCAGTATCTGCAATTGAACCGCAGGAGAATTTTTCTGGTTATATGACAGATTTGCAGGAAAAGATCCAAAAAAGCTGGTTTCCACCCGAGTGTCTGGAAAGAGATGGGCATGCTCTTGTAAAGTTTAGTGTTGCAAGAACCGGTCATATTTATTCCGCTCAAATTGTTGAAAGTTCCGGTGATCCTGTTTATGACGAATCTGCTCTGGAAGCTTTGCGCAAAGCTTCTCCGTTGGCGCATTTCCCCGCAAGTACTTCAAGAGGGTCGTTAACGATAAAATACTCTTTTGATACGTCTGTTGTAAATACAGGTGACATGCAGAGATATCTGGCAAATGCTGATAGGTTTTATAATGTAAACAACAGAACAGCTCTTGATTATATTAATAAAGCAATAGATGAAGTTGACGGAGATATAAACGCATATTTTCTATATGGAAAAAGAAGTAAAATAAAAGAAGCACTTGGTGATACTGTCGGAGCAGCAGCTGATTTGGACCAGTCAATCAAGCTGAAAGCAAAATATGACCAGAAACGTATTATGGCAAGCAAGTTGATTGCAGAAATGGAGCAATCTCCATATTCTTATTTTAATCTTGCGCATTCTTATGAAGTCGCCGGAGATTATGAACACGCAATTGAAGCTATAGAAAAAGCGATTGCACTGACAGAATTAAATAACCAGTATAAACGCTACAAAGATGAGCTTGTAACTAAAAAAACATCCTCATTATAAGGATGTTTTTTAGTATTTATTGTCACCGTGCGTAACTCTAGCATTACAATTCTGTAGTGGTAATTCAGAGGATGGCTAGGTATAGTAACACGCATTTGGAATATTGCATTTGCCATCCGACCAATTATCTACGTGCGTAGCACTACATTTCGAGATTCATTTGAGAGAACTGAATTATTTTGTTCTTTCCTCTGTGTTTAGCGTTGTAAAGTGCGTGCTCTGCATATCTTATAACAGTGTTTGCATCTTCATCAACATCCGGCATGCACGGGTATGTCGAAATTCCGCCGGAAATTGTAACTTTATGTGCTTCTTCTTCACCGGCAGGAATAAATTCCATTTTTTCAACTTCTCTTCTGAATCTTTCTCCGAATAAGAAAGCATTTTCTTCAGAAGTATTAGGTAATACAAGAAGGAATTCTTCATCACCGTATCTAGTTAAGATATCTTCTTTTCTTATCATTGCATTGAGTTTGTTTGCAATATTTCTGAGCAAAATATCACCCCACTCATAACCGAACATGTCATTAACAACTTTGAAAAAGTCTATATCAAAAAGTATGCAGGAAAGTTTTGTTCCGTAACGTTTTGAACGTGAAATTTCTTCTTCAAGACGTTCCTGCAGATATTTTCTATTGTGAAGCCCTGTTAAATCGTCTGTAGTAGAAACTTTTTCGAGTTTATCTTTGATGGTCTTGATTCTAAGAAGAGCATTTACTCTAACAATTAACTCATCTTTATTAGACGGGTCTTTGATAAAATCAAAACCTTCAGCTCTTACAGTAACATCCCTTCTTGTCGGTCCGAAGAATAAAATAGGACAAGGAAATTTGTTTGTCATAAGTGCATCTTTAGCTAGTTCAATGTTTTCAACAATCATTAATGATGGATTAATAACTGCATAGTCTTTCATTTGTTCAATAGATACAACTCTGACTTCTGCCTCATCAATATCAGCTAACAATGCTTGCATTTCAGGCATTGGCTTTGTTGAATAGATAACAATATTGCTCATAAATCTTCCTCTTCATATGTATTAAAGGTGTACACTTTTTAAAGTGTACACCTTTATAATACCTAATTTTTCCTATCTATGCAAGGGCTTTTGATTTCTCTATGCATTCAATCAATGTAGAAGCCACTGTCTTTTGTTCTTCCAGAGTAAGTTCAGGGAACATTGGAAGTGAAATAACGCATTCTGTATCTTTTTCCGTATTAGGAAGCATTCCTTTTGTCCAGCCCAGATGATCATGAACTTTTTGAAGGTGTAACGGTACAGGATAGTAAAGCATAGCACCGATACCTGCTTCCTGAAGCATTTTATGAATGTTATCTCTGTTAGGAATTTTTACTGTGTACTGGTGATAAACGCAGTAAGTGTTATCTAATTCGTGCGGAGTTTGAATGTCAGAGCATCCGGCGAAGAGCTCATTATATGTTTTAGCATGATCTCTTCTGGCTTTATTCCATTCGTCAATATAGTTTAATTTTATTCTTAAAATGGCTGCTTGAATTTCATCTAAACGAGAGTTAACCCCTATTTCATCGTGATAATATCTAACAGCACCGCCGTGGTTTCTTAGTGCAACAATTCTATTTTTGAGGTTTTCGCTGTTAACTGTTATTAACCCGCCATCACCCATACCGCCGAGGTTTTTAGTTGGATAGAAACTATAGCATCCGATATCACCGAATGTACCGACTTTTTGTCCTTTGTATTCGGCACCGATTGCCTGACAGCAGTCTTCTATTACGTATAAATTATAGCGTTTTGCAATGTCCATAATTGCATCCATATCGCAAGGCTGGCCATAAAGGTGAACCGGAATAATTGCTTTTGTCTTTGGTGTAATTTTTTCTTCAATTTTTTTAGGGTCAATATTAAAAGTATCTGCATCAATATCAGCAAATACCGGAGTCGCTCCAACGATACCAATAGCTTCTGTTGTTGCTACGAAAGTGAACGCTGTGGTAATAACTTCGTCACCAGCTCCTATATCTAATGCTCTTAATGCAAGGTGAAGCGCATCAGTACCGGAGTTTAAGGCAACAGTGTAGTTGCATCCGATATATTTTGCAAGTTCAGCTTCCAGTGCTTTGCAGTTTGGTCCTAAGATATACTGACCTGAACGTAAAACTTCGCAAACAGCCTTTTCAACTTCACTTCCTATTTTAGCATATTGTCTTTTTGAATCTAAAATTGGTATCATATAAAATCCTCCTATAATTTCCTCGCTATACTTAATAGTGTAGCACAGAAACTTCTCGTCTTTATATAATCTTGATGTCGGAGGGTAAATATATCTATAAATGTCTTGTTTATGACTAAAAATTTAAAAATTCTGATAATGAAAGTTCAAAAGCCTGAGCCAGTTGATTTATTTTTGAGAATGTTACATCATTTTGGGCAGTTTCAATATTGCCCAATGTCGAACGTCCAATGTTTGCTCTGTAAGCAAGTTCATCTTGAGTAATTTTTTGTTGCTTACGAAGTTCCTTTATTCTGTTAGCAAGTTTTATAAGCAAGGGCTTGTCCATATTTAAATTGTCCGTTATAATGACAATGTTACAAACCGTGGTACGGACAAAAGGGGATGCCTGTTGAATACAAGTTAATCTACTGACCGCTTTGCAGAACAATTACAACATTACGTATCAATTTTGCAATAGTGTTGGGTTGTAAGTCAACTCGTTCGGCCAATTCTTCTTGAGTCAATACTTTGCCAATACGTAAAGCTTTTAATGCAAAGCCAACATTAGTTTTTATTTACTCACTGTTAATCATACTGGATATGATAATGTTTTTTGGGTATTTAAAAAAGTGTATTAAAAATGAATAAAACAAAATTCAAAGGCAATAAATATCTGTAAGGCTTGTTGGTATTGATTGTTATGAAACATGCCGGATTCAATGTGCTTATCGTTAAGCTTATGAAAATAATCTATCTATTGATGAAGTTATAAAAAAAGGAAATGAATCAAAACTTCAATAAATTAAATGTTAATGAGGTGTTAGAAAACGAAGGCGGGTGTATGGTTTACGAGTATAAATCCTAATCTAATTCAAGGCTAAAATTATTGCAAGTGCCAGAAAAAGCGAGTAATAAATCATTAAATTTCTGGACTGGTAGATTCTTGTCATAAAGCTCGGTGCATTCATCATATTTTCCATTGGAAAATGATACCATTTATGTTCCGGTATTGACTCAGCATTAGCGGAGAAATCAACCATTGATTTATACAAATCAACAGCAAGAGGAATTGTAAGCCAAACGATAAATACCTGCCAATCAAGGATGTCAAAAATGCACAAGAGAAGCGGAGTTACATACGCGAGTATTAACAGCCATTTTAAAACGATAAGCGAATCAAGCTGAGAGTTAAAAGAATTCGCAACTGTTTTATGGCCTTCATTCAGGTCAAAATCAAAGTCCATAACTGTATGTATGTACAAAAGTGTTACAGTAACAAGCATAGATGGGATTGATAAAATAATAGCATCCCATGAATATGTTTTAGTCATAACATAGTATACTCCGCCGAATAATGCAGGGCCGTATGCAACAGCTACAGCAAATTCTGAGAGCCTGATTTTTGACATAAACGAGTATAGTATAGTAATTATTCCGCCAATAAGTGCAAAATACACAACGCCAATTCCACATTTTATAAAGAAAAATAATCCTATAATACTTGCAGCAGCAAGGTAAATAAATGCCAGTATAAGGATATCTCGAGGGCGTATAAGGCCTGAAATAAGATATCTGCATTTAGTTTTTTGCGAGTTTTTTAAATATTCTTTTTTGTTGAAACTAACCTGTTTTATCAGGGATTTGTAATCAAAATAATCATCAAGGAGATTAGCTGCCAGATGTGCCAGACAAATTCCTGCCAATGCCAGAAGGCCATACCTTATGTGTCCTGCCACAAGAGCGGAATATGTAAATATTACAAGCCAGGACATAATTGTCATAGGAAGTGAAAATGCTCTTGAGCATATTAATACAGTTGTAAGTTTATTTAACATAACTATCCTACCAGTCCGCCAAAGGCCATAACATCCTCATATGCAGCGCCAGCTTCTAGCATTTCTTCTGCAGTAAAACCAAATAGTGTAATTGTATCAATTACTTCGTCTTTCTTTTCAATATTTTTAATAACTGAATCTAATGCTGATTCTCTTGTCATATACTGAAAACGGTCATTTATGCCCTGTTTAAGGCTTCTACGTTTAGCTTTACCCATTATTCACCTCATCAAATGCTAAAAGAGCAGCTCCAATCATTCCGGAATAATTTCCTGTTGTTGCTAATCTTATTGAAGTTGGAGAAGTTACTATATCATTGTTTACATATTCTTCCATTTTTTTTGTATCTACAAACTGCGCCATAGAGCCGGAAAGTACAAAACAATCAGGGTCAAAAATATTTGCAAGCCCTGCTATTCCGAGTGTAATGTCATACTGCCAGCGGTCAAATATTGCAATCATTTTAGAATCGCCGTTTTTAACTCCGTCAATTACATCATAAGTAGTAACGTCTTTACGGCCTAAAGTTTCTTGAGCATCCCATTTTAAAGCAGTACCGGAAGCATAAGCTTCAAAGCAGTCCCAGCTTCCGCAGGTGCATTTTCTGCGCTTGTCGGGGTACATTTTGAAATGCACCTCTCCCGCTGCACCGGATTTGCCCTTAAGAAGTTTGTTATCAATAATAATTCCGCCTCCGACGCCTGTTCCCAAAGTCAGCATAACAGATACTTTTGTATCTTTAGAAGCGCCGATTTTGTATTCTGCCCAGGCTGCACAATTGGCATCATTTTCAAGGAATACCCGTTTAGAACTTAATTCTTGAAAATTGATTGTTTTATAATCTTTTACCAGATTTCCAGTAGAACCTATAACAGCAGTATTCTCATTATTTACTGCTCCGGCAGTTGATATTGCGATTACATCAACATTGTTTTCATATTTAAATATTTGTTTTTTTAAAACTTCTTTTATCCCATCAATAGTTTTAGGAGTAGAAAATTTTTCTATCTCTTCTATAATATTGCCGGTTTCGTCAATAATCGTGCTGTAAATTTTTGTTCCGCCTATATCAAATGCAAGAGCCTTTTTCATTTATATTCCCTCAACAAATCTTTTAGTAATCAACTGCGGTCTTGTGATTGCAGAACCAATTACAACGCAGTGAGCACCTAGTGCAAAAGCTTTTTTGACTTCTTGCGGTTCCCAGATGCGGCCTTCAAGAATAACGGGTTTTTCTATATTTTGAACCAGTGCTTCAAGTAATTCATAGTCGGGGCCTTCCGGAGAGTTTTCTGATTCAAGCGTATATCCGGCAAGAGTTGTAGAAATTACGTCTGCTCCTAATTCTGCACATTTTTTCCCTTCTTCCAATGTTGAAATGTCAGCCATTGCAAGTCTTCCTGCTTTGTGAATAACAGTTATAATTTCTTCTAATGTACAACCGGCATGCGGACGGGAAGTTCCGTCAAATGCGATAATATCAGCTCCTGCTTCAATAAGGTCATTAACCTCTTTAAGCCCTGGCGTAATGTATACAATTTCTTTCCAGTTTTCAGGAAGCTTATCCGGCTTTGTGAGTCCTATAACAGGTAAACCGAGATTTTTAGCATTCCTTACATCTCTTGCTCCTGCAACCCTGAGCCCGCCTGCGCCTCCGTTTACAACAGACTGCATCATCGCAAGCATACATTCTTCTTTGTACAAAGGTTCATCTGGCATTGCCTGTGAAGATACAATCACTTGTCCCTTTAAACTTTCTAAAATTCCCATGAAATTATTTTATCACAAAATAAAACTGTTGATAAATTAATAATAGAAGACTATAATGTAGTGTGTATAGCGGGGTTTGATATGGAAAAGAAAAAACTTTTAGCTTGTTCTGTTTTGTGCGGACTTATTATTATTGGATGCGGACTTGCAGTTATTTTTAAAGACAAAACGGAAAAAACTCCTGTCAGTGAAGTTACTGAGAAAAAAATCAAACAAGAACCTGTAAAAGAGGAAATAAAAGTTACTCCGCCTGCACCAGTACAGAAACCTGTTCCAAAAGAAATTGTCAAGAAAGCTGATTTATTTAGTGATAACACAATTTTACCGTTGTCTGCAATTACTGAGATTGCAAATCTTCCATCGGGTATTCAAGATGATATCCGCAAATTGATTGAAAATTCTAATTTGTATTACTTGAAACGCAAACCAGATGGAGTATTTATGATTGTTGGAAGTTCCGGTGATGAAAAATATATGCGTCATGATGTAAAATTTGTAGAAATAAATAAGGAAGGTGTTCGGAAAATAACCAGCATCGGGCAGGAAGTTTCTGATGAAGACGGTGATTGGGAATTTAACGAAGATTCAGGACTTCCTCTCAAGCACATCAAATATGATGAAGACGGCGATATTGAATATACAGAAATCTGGAATTATTCTTATGAAGAGCCTGTAAAATATGAGATGAAGAACGGAGAAGGGAAAATTCTTTCAATAAAAAAAGAAACACCTGATGGTGATACAAAAATAAGATCTGAACATTTGGTTTATGACGAAGACGGCAATACAAGAGTTAATGTTTCTGCAAGTTATGAAGGGCCTGATATTACAAGGTTTACATATTACAATTCTGAAAATCCTCAGGATGGTGTTACTTTGATGAGCGAATACAATGATGGATTAAAAACAAAAGAAACAGTATATTCCTCTGATTATAAACTGCAAAATACATATAATGCCGGATATAAAGACGGAGAACGCGTGACTATCAAAGTTCTTGACAGTTCAAATAATAAAGTGGAAGAAATTATATCAAATAAATAGATTGTAGAAGCTGTCCTGTTCTATCTTTTTCGGGCGTGTAAATTTTTCCATAATCATATTTGCAGCTCCTACAGCAAGCCCGGTTGCAGCTGCGTGTCCGATGTAGGTTAGAAGTGCTTTGCCGTATAATTTTTTCAGGTTTTTAATCAAAGGCTCTGCGAGCCCTGTTTTCCGGGCAATTTTAATACCCTTGTAACTTGCCATACCTTCCTCAAAAACGGTAGGAAGCATGCAGGCGAATGCTATTTTGCCGCAGTTGTCTTTGATGTGGTCATAGCCTGTTTTTGGAGCATCTTTTGGTTTTGGTGTTGAAAACAAAGCTATTGTACCCATCCAGCCGGCAGCAATTCTTCCGGGCCAGCGCAGCTTGCTTAAGAATTTTCCGGCTTTTCCTGTAATATCATTCATTGCGTGTCCGAGTTCATGAAAGCCGGCCGCGGAAATCTTGTCAGTATTTATTCTTACAACTCTTTCTTTAGGAAAATATGCAGCATTCCTGCCGAGAGAATAATCATTTACAGTTTTGCTTAATTCCATTGGAATAATTCGAACTCCCTTTTTATCAAGTCCTGAAACTTTCAGGGAGTTTAGAAAAGCATCTTTATACAGGTAGTTTTGCGAGTGTTCTTTAATAAGCTGACGTTCAAAAGGTTTACCGCATAAAGGCAGAATTGTTCCCATTATGGCAGATGAAGCCGCACTTGCCATAATAAAGCCTTTATTTCCGTCGGTTTGACTCCGCGGGATATATTGATTTCCGTCATAGTAATACGAATTTACCATATTAAGACACTGCCTTTAAACTACACCTGATTATTATAAAACACTAAACTCAAAAAACTTGCTTCATTGTAACGAATTTGTAATAAAGCGTTATAAAATCATTAAATGTGGAATATATTATATATATGGATATGTTTAAGACAGATGTAAATAAAACCCCTGAAACCCTTACAGCTGTAGGGGGGGGGGGTAAAACACTCTAAAAATTTAATGTTTTGGAGGTTAGTATGTTGAGTATAAATACTAACCTTTCGAGCTTGATAGTCCAATCTAATTTAAAATTATCGACCAGCGGTTTGAATACGGCAATAGAACGTATGACAACCGGTTTTAAAATTAACCGCGCAAAAGATAATGCTGCAAATTATGCAATTTCTACAAAAATTTCAAGCAAGTTATTATCTTATCAAGCAGCGCAGGATAATATATCCATGGGCTTAGATATGTTGACTACAGCTACGGACAGCTTAGAACTTGTATCCAGCCATCTTTCACGTATACGTGATTTAGCAGAACAGGCGGCAAATGGTACTTACGGCGATGATTCTTTGAATGCCATTCAACAAGAAGTCAATTCGAGAACAGCAGAAATTAATCGCATTATGGCAAATACGGAATATAACGGAATTTCTTTGCTGAAACCTGCGGGAGGATTTATTGAAGAAATAAACCCGTTAACAGAGTCGGAGGCAATTGCTCAAGGTTATACAATAATTAAAACTGCTGATGACCTTCAGGCGCTGAAGGATAATCTCTCAGGTAAATATATTTTGATGAATGATATTGACCTTTCAGGTTATAATTGGACTGCTATAGGAACAAAAACAAATCCGTTTTCAGGTGAATTAAATGGTAATGGGCATGTTATTAAAAATTTGCAAGTAGATGATGCTGCAGGAAACGGTATTGGCTTGTTTGGTGTCATAGATGGTGCAAATGTAAGCAATGTAGGGTTAGAAAACGCAGATATAAATGTACAAAATGCTGTCGGAATATTGGCAGGAGCGGCCGAAGCCTCTATAATAACGAACTGTTATTCTACCGGAAGTGTTAGAGGTGCAGGCTGGGTTGGTGGTTTAATAGGACAAATTACTAATGCCACAACTATAAACAATTGTTTTTCTACTGCTAATGTTACCGGAACTTCGTCGCAAATAGGAGGGCTTGTTGGACGTCTGGATAGTTCTTCCGTTTCAAATAGTTATGCTGAAGGAAGTGTTTTGGGTAAAATCTTTGTAGGTGGCTTGATTGGGAATAGTGTAGGAATTTCTAACATCTCTTTTTCCTATGCGCTTGGTGATGTTAAGGCTGATGATAATGTAGGTGGCTTGCTGGGATATTTGGGTGATCATAAAATTTATATAGATAATTGTTATTCAGCAGGAACTGTTGAAGCTAATCTATCGTCAGGGGGGATGATTGGCTGGGTTGATGATGATAGTGATTTATGTGTTGTTACAAATTCAAAAGTTTTAGGAAAATCTGAAAATCTAGATGGAATTATTATTGGAGGCAGTGGAGGTACATCTATAGAAGTTACAAACTGTTCATATATCTCGTATTATAAAAACTCTGGAATAGAGGCTGTTACAACAGCAAAACCAGAATTGCTGAAATATACCGGAGATGCTAATTGCAGTGATGTTCGCCCATTTTCTTATGGAAACAATAAAATTGGTTATCAGGTTGGAATTAACTCTTCTGATTCAAGTAGAATAGACATTGATTTTTCTTGTGGAATATCTGTGAATAATATTGATATTACAAGCGAGGATAGTTTAAGTATTATTGATGATTTACTCTCTAAAATCAAAGAAAAAGAGGCCAAATATGGTTCAGCATATAATCGTCTTGAATCCGCTCTGGAGTCAATTGGGGTTAGCATTAATAATCTGGTTTCAACCCGGTCAACAATTCGTGATGCAGACATTGCGGAAGAAAGCAGCGAATATATCCGTAATCAAATTCTACAACAGGCTGCTGCAACGCTTATGGCTGCTGCAAATCAAACGCCTGGTATTGTGCTTCAACTATTGTAGGTTCAGCAATAAAGCTGATAGTTTGTAAAAAATCTTAATATAAAGGCAAATTTTTTTGATGTAATGTTTTTATATATATATGGCTAGTGTGGATTTTCAAAATATAAATATTTATAATGTCAGCGGAGTACAGCAGAAGAAAGTTCCTGATAAAACTGTTTCTATCCCTGCAGAAACCGCTCCAAAACCTGCTTTTAAAGCAGATGCTTATACTTCTGCTGTTACGGTCCGGACTTCCCTTACTACCCGTGATGAAAAGAAAAAGTATGAAGAGCTTTCAAATGAGCTGGACTTAAAGTACAGAAAAAAACTTGAATTTGCACTCAAGTCAGGTCTGCTTCTGAAAAATAATTCCAATGACAGAAGTTCTGTTCTGGATAATCTTCATAAAATAATTACGGAAGAACGCGATCCGGGGTTAGATAAGATTAACATCCTGCAGGAATGTCTTGATATTCTTGCAAATCCTTATGTAATAACGCAAACCTGTGAAGATATTCCGGCGCAGTACAAACGTCAGGTTATTGGTTTGATGACTAATTTGTCTGAGAATCCAAAAGAGATTGCCGAGGCGAAATGGGAACTTGAGAATATGCATACAGGAACCTGTCCTGCCGCAAGTATTGAGTTTGATTTGGCTACAAAGCATACTGCAGAATTTTTTAGAATGGTAGAGGGTTTAACATCGCCAAACAATGAAGTTGTTAAGACAATAAAAATGGATAGTCTTTCAGACAAATCATCAGAAGCAATCTGGCTTTTAACAAAGTTTAAAACACCTCATCAGATGAATGATTTTAATACGGCTACAGTTTTGCTCAAACCTGATGAACATGCAATTATAAGAGCAAGAATACAAAACCATTATAAAGATCCCGGCGAGCGTTCAATTATTGATGTTCTAATGCAGTCAACTTTAATGCAGCTAGGTTCACAGCAGACATATAATTCTTTGAATGATAAACGAGCTCCGAATGCCTGGACTCAGGAAGACGGCGGTTTAATCGATTTTGAAAAAACATACGTTGAGTCGGTTGTCGAAGATAAAAATACAACTTCTGTAACTTATCAAATTGTTGATGAAAATGGAAGGCTGAAAGGGTATGAAAAGGATTTCGGCACAATAAAAAAAGAATTACTTGATACTCTGAAAATGGGACATAATATTATAATCGGCTATACCTGGCCTGATCCTGAAAATGATAATAAACTTGCAGGACACGAAATTACAATAGTCGGATATAAGACAAACAGTAATGGAGAAGGTGTGTTTATCTGTCAGGATTCAGATGACGATATTGCAGCACCTATTGAGATGAGCGAGAAGTTTTTACTTCCGAAAATTCACCACGCAGGACTTCCTGATGAAATAGCATCAAGAGATTTTAAGTATGAAGACAGCTGGAAAGTCGGTCTGGATGAATTTCAGAATATGAAAAAATCTGTTTAAATCCCTACATTAACCCCGCTTCCGTCATAGAACTGGTTTAATATAGTAAATCTTCCTGAACGGACTTTGTCTTTTATAATTTTTGCTGACGAATTTGTAAGAACAATCTGGTTTTGGACACATTCAAACCGGTGTTCCATAAAAAGCTGTTCATATTTTTCACCAAGCTGTGTATATTTTTTAGTTTTAATAAACAGATTGAAATTTTTCTGCCGTTTGCGGATTTGTGAAACGCCGAAGCCAATAACAGCATTAATATCTATTTCAACCCAGGAAGATTGAATTATATCAAGAATATAATTTTCATTATCCGAAGTTTTTATAGAAATATATCCTGAAATATTTTTTGATTTTTTATCTTCAATTACGAATTTATATTCACTGAAATATGAAAGTCCTTTAAAAATAGTTTCCTTAAATTCTCTTGCATCGCTGCTGAGAAGCGGCCTGAAATGCGGAAGCAGTGATTCATTATAAAGTGATGATACTGTTGCAGAGTCAGAGTTTCTGAATTCTCTGTATTCTTTTCGGTTGAATTCAATCTTTTCAGGAACCGGGATTTTCCACAGCCTTTCATAAGAAATCTGGCTAAACCCGCATTTTGCCACAAAAAGTCGTAATAAATCCGGCAGATTATCATCAACTCTTACGATAAAAGAAATAGCTCCGGAAGCTTTGTACTTTGATACTGCAAATTGTATGAGTTCTTCAGCATCCTCATAACAATTTTCGTCGAAGAAAAGACGCTGAATTTCCAATCTTTTTAACGGAGATTTGGAAGGCGCAATTGTAATAAGCCCTTTAATCTCTTTTTTATCTTTTAAGACATATGATTCCGGCAAAAATTTGAATTTCAGCGGAATGAGATGATGCAGAGGGATAAGAGGGTTAAACATAATACGGCTTATATACGCATCTCTGTTGTTGAGAAACGATATCATCTCCTGCATGTTTTTTCTATCGAAATAATAAAGCTTTCTTATCCTGCTCATAAGAAGATTATATAATAGGATAAATTTTGGAGCAACAACCATACTAAAGGATGAGTGCAAAGCCGTTTCAAATTTGGTATTATATTATATAAGGAACAGGAGGTTTATATGTCTATAGATGACGCATTGGTAATGATATTAGCAGGCGGCGAAGGGAAGCGTCTTTTTCCGCTGACTCAGGACAGGGCAAAACCCGCGGTGCCTTTTGGCGGAAGATATAGGATTATAGACTTTGTTCTTAATAATTTTATAAACTCCGGTTTCTTTAAAATTAAAGTTCTGACTCAGTATAAATCTGATTCTCTAAATAAACATATTTCAAAAGGCTGGGCGCTGTCACCGTTCTTAAACCAGTATGTTGACCTCGTTCCTGCGCAGATGAGAACAGGCGGAGCATGGTATCAGGGGACGGCAGATGCGGTTTATCAAAATGCTTTTCATATTCATGATGAGGAACCTGATTATGTTTGTGTGTTTGGCGGCGACCATATTTATAAAATGGATGTTTCACAAATGCTTAAATACCACAAAAGAAATAATGCAGATTTAACTATTTCTGCAATTCCTATTCCGATAGAAGAAGCTCACGAGTTTGGTATTATAGAAGTTGATGACTGCTGGAGATTAACGGGTTTTGTTGAAAAGCCGAAAACTCCTCCAAAAGCAATGCCGAATAATCCTAAGATGTGCCTTGCTTCTATGGGGAATTATATTTTTAATAAGGATGTTTTATTAAATGCTCTGGATGAAGATGCGAAGATTGAAACATCTAATCACGATTTTGGGAAAAATGTTATACCTATGTTATTAAATCAAGGTAAACGGGTGTTTATTTATAATTTTAATGAAAACCATTTTCCGGGCATGACAGATAAGGAAAAAGGCTACTGGAGAGATGTAGGAAGTATTGATGCATACTGGCAGGCAAATATGGACTTGCTGGATTATGAACCTGAATTAAATTTGTATTCAAAAGAATGGCCTATAAGGACTTTCAATTACAATTATCCTCCTGCAAAATTCATATGGCAGCAGGGTGATAGGGTAGGTATGGCTACAAACTCAATGGTTTCAGAAGGCTGTATTGTATCCGGCGGTATGCTTTCTCGGTGTGTACTCTCTCCTAAGGTTAAAATCAACAGCTACTCTCAGGTTTCAGACAGCATATTGATGGAAAATGTTAATGTCGGCAGATATTCAGAGATTAGAAAGGCTATAATTGATAAGAATGTTGATATTCCGCCTTATACTAAAATCGGTATTGACCGCGAAGCTGATATTGCAAGAGGTTTTTATGTTTCAGAAGGCGGAGTAACTGTTGTTCCTAAGAATGCAAGATTAAGTTAATATTCTGTAATAAAAAGGCAATTTTAAGACTATAAAAATCTTTATATAATTAGGGAATAAGATTAAGTTAATTATACAGGGGTTTTTATGGTATCTGTAAGCTCAGTCCTGCCTGCATTAACAGGCCAGACCGCGGGAAAATTAAAACAATTAAAAAAAGCTGCCGGAGGCGGCGCTCTTCTGGGCGGTGCATTTTGTGCCCTTGATTTTTTGACTGTGCCCGGAGCATTTAAGCTTAAATACAATACTGACGGCGAAAAAGTTGAAGGTACAAACTGGAAATCAGGGTTAAAAGAGCTTGGCAAATCTGCGGTTAAATGTGTCAGCTATCTTGCAGTTCCTGCTGCAATTGTAGGCATGGCATCAGGAGCCGGTGTCGTTGCAGCAGGTCTTTTAGGCGCGGCTGCTTTTGGCTCTTCCTTTGTGCTTTCTTCACTTTTTGAGGAAGTTTTACCGGAAGAACAAAAACTTGTTGCTGAAGCTTGCAAGAAAAAAGGTATTAGTTTAGATCAGGTCGCTTGACATCTTTTTCAGGCATTTCATTTCCCGCCTGTGCAATCAAAGATTGCTGCGTTCCTTCGCTTTCGCTCAGTCACAACGGCGGTATCGTAGAATTCGTCCTCAGTTTGCCGTCCCGCTCCTATCGTTATAGGAGCGGGATACGTCAAATTCAGACTTCATACCGGCTGACGCATCATTTTCCACCCATACTAAAGTAATAGTAAGAGGAGTTGCTTCAAAAGGATTTGAGGCTGCTTTGTCATACTTATTTATTTTTCTATTCAATAATTTTAAAAAACCTTTTATTTTCATATTTATATCTTGGCACTGAACTCCTTGATATAAATTACCTTAAGTGATGAATTGGACAGGAGTATAGGCCTAACCAGAAAGTATTGCCTTGGTTTATTGATGAAAATTTTTAAGAGCATAATCAATGCACTGAACAATAAGCTCATTGCGGCTGATGTCAGTATCATTCGAAAGTGTATCAAGAACTTTTAGTACATCAGCATCTAATCTAATGCTAATGACGGTTTTTTCAGGTTTAACAGGTTTGAACTCATTTGGAAAACACATATGAATATCATTATATTCTATATGCGGAGGTATTTGTATATTTAATAAACGAATACATATAGTATTTACTTTTCGAATAACATATGATAGCATGCTCATGCAATTAGGATATTAAGTGACATAAATGAGCAGTATGAAAACAGGATTTACATTATCAGAAATACTTATAACCCTTGTAATTATAGGGTTTATAGGAGCTCTTGGCGTGCCTATGCTGGGTTCCCAGAAACTTAAAAAGCCTCTGGAAGTAAAAGCAAGACATGGTGCGATGGAGTGTTTTTGGGAAAATGACCGCTTAATGCAGTTTCAAGCCAACAATATGGAAAACAAAGATGGTGAGCTTAAAGATGTAACAGACGAAGGCGCCTGTTATTTCACACCTCCTACGTCAGCAAACTTGTTTGTTTTGCAAGCTGTAGGAGCGGGAGGCGGAGGTGCTGTCGGGCTTTCAGGTATACCTCGTTATAGTGTGACAAGGGCTGATGTGTCAGGAGAAATCCCAACAGATATGGGATTTTTAGGTGCAATAAGCGATACCAAAAAAGTTCCAGACTGGGTAAGAAAAGAATGGAATAAACAATGGACAAGCAGTAATTTGCAGGGAGTCGAGTATACTTTGACATCACCAATCGGAGATGGCGGCGATGCTGGTTGTGATTAAAGGCGGATTGATTTTGCAAACGGCCAGTACACAGATTGTTCAGATTTATGTACTTCCGGTTTAGAATATCTATGCCCTAGCAGATGTATAAAGGAGTTAGAAGCTCCTGGTGGAGCTTCTGCTGCAGGTGTAGAAGTTATAGTTAGTGCTCCAATATGGTATTCACCGGAAGGACAGCAGGATTCTGTTATATATACTTATAATTATAACGAAACAAAGCTTGAAATTGGTAATAAATCTGTAGTATTGCCTTCTTCTAAAGCCGGAGAAGATGGCAAGGTAAATTATCCTCACGAAGGAGAAAAAAAAGATGGTAAAGATGGAGAAAAATATGACTTGAATAGAGATGCTGTAATTTCGGGTTTCAGAATCGTAAAATCATATTCGGTTGATAAACAAAGAAAGGGTGGTACCGGCTGTGATAAATCTTCTGGCGAAAGAGGACTTAAAGGAAGTATAACCAATAATGAACCGGAAAAAATCTCTTTTCATACGGAATCACTTGCTGTAAATGCAACTTTCGGCGTAGCAGGTTCTGCCGGACAATGTGATATGCGGCTTTTAGAAAAATTGCCATCAGATACATCTTTAAAACTTGTTCCGGCAAAGTCAAATAAAGGTGAAGATGAGGCTACACATTCAACTATTTATAAAAAGAATAAAGAAACAGGAGGCTGGGACGCTCTTATCAGTGTTGGTTCCGGAGTTGACGGCTGGGCGGGTACTGAAATTATTCCTGTAGAAGAAGGTGATTTACCTTTCCCCAAAGTATATTTCCCTCAATCATTTATTGCTGCGATTCCTCAGTTGACAATTGCTTCAGGGGCTGGATACAGGAGTTATCTTGCAAAAAATAATAATTCCGTTCATATGCCAGGGGCTTCCGGTGCCGGAGCTCATCCTATAATACTATCTGTGTCTGGAGATGCCAGACATAGAATTAACGGAGTTACAACAGGTAGTGAAGAGTTAAAACCAATTGTAAGTACTGATGTGCGCTGTTTTGACGGTACTAAATACGGCGCAGGGCAGCCAGCTCCTACATATTGCGGTACCGGTAATACAAGCGGTAATCCAGGGGCGGTAGTAATTTCCTGGTAAATGTGAGGACAAAATGAAAAAAAATAATTTTAAATACGCTTTTACATTAGTAGAATTAATGGTATTTTTTATCTTTATATCACTGCTTCTTGCAGCATCTACACCTATAATAACAAAAAGGGTAAAAAATCTCCCAATCAAACATCATCATGGAAAATTTGTTTGTTATGGCAATAGCTATGAGTATTATAATTCCAGCCGGCTTGTATCCTCAGGCTCCGGATGTAAGTTTACACCGCCAAAGAGAGCTTCATTATTTAAGATAGAGCTTGTTGGCGGAGGTGCCGGAGGGTATGAATATGCTGATTGGGGTACGGATGATGTAACCAAAACGGGAGGTTATACCCTGTCCGGAGGAGCTTATGGAGAGGGCTATACGGAAATTGATGACGGTGTGCTGTTTGAGATGCTTTATCAAGCCCCTTTTATCTATGCTGTAGAGGGTACAGATGGCGGAGCAGGTCAAAATACTGATCCGAGGTCTTATATAGGGGTAGCTTCTCCACATATGGTTATGAATGGTGACTGTGCCGGAACATGTTGGTCACCATCACCTTATAGCTGTGAAAAAACCGGAACAAGAAAGAAAACCGATGCTAATGGCAACTATGTAAAAGATGCAGAAGGTAATTATGTTTATGAAGAGTATACATATACCGGAACCTGTTATACAACTCAGGCAGAAGATGATATGTTAGATTATCCGACATGTTCAGCTTGCAGACAGTATGAACGTGAAATGCGTGCTCTTGGGTATGAGATTGAATCAGATAAAGACTGTAACTCAAATGACTGGTGCCATAATATTGCTACAACAGCTTTCATTTTTCCATATCAGCAAACAGGACTCGGCATCGGGAATGCTGACCGTAGTTTTGTGACTATTAATGATTACGGTGCAAGAACTTCTGCAAAAGGTTATGGAGCTAGAGGAGGATATGGTAAAGATTTCTATATAGAAGGAAATATAAATTTTTGTGATTATTCAAACTCAAATGATACAAACTGTGCAAAAGGTTCTCCACTGTATGCAAAGGTAATGGGCGGCTATGTGTATGATACGAAGGGAAACAGAAAGTATATCTCAGGAATTGGGGTAAAGCCTTATCTTAAAAACCTTTTTGGAACTTATCTTGTTAAAGGTACATCGTTGGCTAAAGGAGCTTGTACTAACTTTGGTTCAAAGCAGTATAAATCACATCCGGAAACAAAAGTGGGTAATGGCAACAGTGCTTACATGCATGGTCAGGATGGAGATGATGTATTACATTATGATGCTTTAAAACTATGGGGCGATAGGTGTTACACTAATTCCGAAAGAGCAAAAGGCGGCGAAGGCGGCTGGTATCGGGATACAGGTTCTATTATATATGGTACAAGTGGAACAAATCTTGGCGGAACGCTTCGAAAAGCTCATGACGCGAGTGAACATCGTATTACCGGCTCAAAATACGGGCCTTGGACTCCTAAAGAAGGTACTAAAAAAGACCGTATTCCTTGGCTAGAAACATCAACGACTTTGAATGTAACATGGCATGAAGTTGGTGTCGGCGGAGGTGCTGCGAAACCTCCTACAATTGCCTATGTATCAAATCTTGATAAAGATTGTGTTTTCAATGTTGCAGGTGGCGGCCCGGCTATTGGCAAAGGAATGTCAGAGGCTCAGTTAAAGTCTTTGCACGATAATTTAACAACAACGCTTGTTTGTAATAGTGGCACTTTGCGTCTTACAGCAGAGGGCGGAGATTATAGTACCAAAACTTCGATAGCAACATATTCTGGTTTTGAATATATAACATCAGCAGGTACATTTACTAATCCGCCTACATTTACTACAAGTACGAGCGGAGGAGCATCACCATTTAGTCCAAAAGATGTGTTTACTAAATATATTATTGGAAAATATGGGTTTGGCGCAGGCGGAAGAGGTACTGAGATTACAGACACTTGTACAAAACCTTATGGAGAATGGAATGTAGACAGGGTATATGATGACGGTGTAGATAAATCAGATCATAAGGATTGGCCAAAAGAAGAGTGTAGTGGTGTTACAACATCATCAGCTGAAAGCGGCAGTCCTGGTGTAATTATAATTTCATGGTAAACTAATCCAGCGGCGCTTTATGCGCGGAGAATGTGAGGAGTTAGCATATCTCCCTCACATTCTTTCTTTATATATTTATTTCTAATTCCGGATTTTTTCGAAACCAGGTAAGCTGGCGTTTTGCGTAATTTCTTGTGTGCTGCTTGAGTTTATCTAAAGCTTCTTCCAGAGTGCATTCTCCGTCAAGGTATGATAAAATTTCCTGATACCCTATTGTACAGACGAAATTTTTAATGCGTCCGTGTTTCTTTAGAAGATATTTGGTTTCTTCAATTAATCCTTGTTCAACCATCATATCAACACGTTTGTTAATTCGTTCATACAAATCTTTTCTTGAGGTAAGCACAGGCATTTTCCATTCAACATCAAATTCTGGTTCTTTCTGGATATCCATTTCAGAAATAGGCTTCTTGAGTAGTTTAATAACTTCAAGTGCTCTTACTATTCTTCGCTTGTTAGCGTCTTTTAATCTTTCATACGTAATATTATCAAGAACTTTAAGCTCTTCTAAAAGCTCTTCTTTTTCTTTTAAATCCAACATCTCACGCAGTTTATAATCAGCTTCAACACGCGGCAGATTGTAGTTTTCAAGTAAAATTCTAAAATAAAGTCCGGTTCCGCCTGCGACAATCGGAGTTTTACCGCGGGATAAAATATCATATATAGCTTTTCTGGCGTCATCATAATAATTCCCGACTGAATAATCAAATTCCGGTTCAACAATATCAATAAGATGATGAGGAATACCTTCGCGTTCTTCCATATCAGGTTTTGCCGCTGCTATATCAAAACCTTTATATACAAGTCTTGAATCTGCTGAAACAATTTCTGTATCGAGTTCTTTAGCAAGCTTAATTGCCATTGCTGTTTTACCGCCGGCCGTCGGACCGACTACTGCTATTACTTTTGGTTTCATAATTATATTCTACCGTAAAATCCAAAACTATGTTATAATAAGCATATGTTAAAGAAAATTCTTGCATCTGTTTTGTTATCAATGTCTATAGCTGCATATGCGGCTGATATTCCTGTGGATGCAAAACTGGATTATAACCAGGGCATTGATTTTTATAAGCTCGGTATGTATGAACGCGCGATTGAATCTTTCCGTTCTGCAGTAAGAACTTATCCCGATTATATTGATGCTTATTATAATCTGGGAACCGTGCTAGAGTATTTGAAACAGTATGCAGAGGCGCTTTCTGTTTATAAACAGGTTTATTTGAGAAATCCTAACGATTACGAGGTTATATATAAGCTTGCTTATCTTAGTTCTAAACTGGAAGATTATACAAAAGCTGCAGAGTATTTGAAACTTATTCCGCAGTCAAGTAGTTATTATCAAAGAGGGCGGGAGCTTGCCGAGTCTATAAAAGTTTCAACAACGCTGCCTGTACAGCCGTCTAATGCTCCGTCAAAAATTGCATCGCAATCAGGAATTTATGAAAATATTCTCAGCCCGACAGGAATTACGACAGATAATGCCGGAAATGTCTACGTTGCAACTTTTTCTGACAACACAATTATGAAAATTACTCCGGAAGGAAAACGTCAGGTGTTTCTGAAAAGTTCGCTAATTAACGGCCCTATCAGTCTTGTGTCTGATAATGCAGGAAATATTTATGTTTCTAATTATAATTCCGGAAACATTGTAAAAATAAATCCGTCTGGAGTCGCTTCTGTTCTTGTTTCCAAACTTGATAAACCATACGGGCTGCATGTAGAAGGTAATATGCTCTTTATAACCTGTCAGGGCTCAAATTCAATAATGCGTCAAAAGTTGTAAACTTAGGGCTTATTTATAGATAGCATTTAGGTTCTTCGCCATCAACTCCGGCATAAAGCTCAACATATTGTTTTGCAGGGCTTGAGTCTATTTTTGTAAATAATACTTCTTCTATCTGGAAAAATCCTACATCAGCGCTCATTTCAACGCTAATCTTAATAGGTTTTCTCTGTCCGTGCTGTATTCTAATTCTATTAATAGCGTTAGCTGAATACTTGTGTATATCACCTACACGCGGGGTAGTGTTAATAGAGAGCGGAATTCTCGCACGGCCTTTTGTCATATCGCATCCGTCAGCAATAAGAATTATGCCGGCTTCTGTTGAGTGAATTTTTCTTGATGACATATGACCGATAATGGCTTCTATAACAACAGACCTTATAATCACGCGCCTGTGAAGATCATGCGGAAAAACTTCCATTAGCGCTCTTTCTATTATAGGTTTTGCTAAGATAACGGACATTTCTTCGTGTCCCTGACGGCCAATCATCATTCCTAAATCGTGCATAAGGCCGGCCAGTGTTACGGCACATAAACTGTCCTCAAAAGTTCCAATCTCTTCTGTTTCAAGAGAGGTTTTAATGCCAGATTCGTGAAGAATATTGAGCATTTTTATTGCATTAGCAGCAACCTGCCGCATATGTACAGGGCCGTGGTCATTATAGCCTAGACGTTTGATGGAAACATTGTTGGCATAATCCTGCATTTCCTGTAATTCTTCATCTTCAAACAGGTAATTTACTAGTTTCAGACAATCAGGGCGCTCATGTAATCTTTTTAGAATCTTTGATTCTACGGATACTTCTTTTATTGATTTCATATTTACATGATAACATTATTGTTTAAGTTTATCAATATTAAGAATAAGCCTGTTATCTTCCGGAGAAAGGTTATACATACGTCTTACAAAGTTCGTTATATAGTGTTTTGGCAGACCTATTTTTTTGAAAGTTCCGTCATTGTATAATTCTATAAGTCTGTCTACTTGTTTCTGGCAGTTTTCATATGTTTGCGGATATTTTTTTAATTGCTGCTGCATTGGTCTTTGTGCGCGTTCAGAGTTATAATAAGCAGAGCTTATGCCATAATTTTGAAGGTTGTCCTTTCCGTTTTTCACAAAAGGAATAAGGTGGTCGATACTGCCCGCAGATCCTGCAACCATATTATAACCAATTTTATCTGATGAATACTCTACGCATTTCATTACAAACGCTGAAAGATTGTCGTGTGAAGTAGGCAGGCTGACTGCTTTTTGAACCATCTTATGTGCAAGTTTTGTGTCCTCAAGTTTGTTTGTAATCTTTTGAAGCTCATAGATGAAAGATTTTCTATTGAAAGGTATTACAATTGGTATACTGTATATTTTGGATCTTGTCTGGGCAAATAGTTTTGTTAATTCCTGATTATTTTTCAGGTTTGTTTCTGCTGCCATAATCTCTATCTGAGTTAGTATGTCAGCCCGCTTTTTAATTAAGCTTTTATCATTCTTTATCTTTTTATTTCTTTTAGCTTTTGACTTAATATTTTTTGCATTATTCTCTTCTTGAGGAGTCTTTTCAGGAAGCTTTTTAGCTATCTGAAGCATTCTTTTAAGGGTGCAGCTTTCAGAAGTGTTATTTTTTGCAGCAACTTCATCCGCAATACGCTGTAATTTGTATTGAAATTCTTTAGCACTAAATGGAAGCGCTACTGGTTCATGGCTTAGTTTTTTGTATATAATTGACATCATTGAGTCAAATTCCTGCTTTAATTGAGGAGGCATCTCTCCAGACATTTCTGTTAACTCATCAAATATAGGCTGCTGAATTTCAAGAAGTTTTTTATTGTGTTCTGGTGCAATTTTTCTTATTACATCTGCAAGTTTATACTGCGGATTTGCCTTGGCCATTGTTTTAACTACAGAAAAGAATTCACTTTCTATGGTATGAAGGCTCTTTTCAAAAGGCTTTATTATTTTAATGACATTTTTTATTGCTCTGGAAAAAACATGTTTTGAATAAAATTTCTCTAAAATTTTAGGATCTATAACATTTTTGCCTGAATACATATCAGGAATTCCGTATGCCATCAATGCTCTTAAAGCCTCGGCATTCTCTGCTGTTCGGCCAAAAGATACTGTATCGCAGGGAAGAGGTTTTAATAATGGTGCCAATACAGGTACCCTGTATTGAGAACAATCATATCGATTGTTCTCATATCTTGCTATAGGTATTTGTGAAAAAATAGATTGAATTCGCATGTAATATTCTAAAGCCTCTAAATAATTTTTTTGCTATTAAAAAGGAAGGTATATCACCTTCCTTTTTTTATTAAACTGCTGCAGCTTTATCAGACTTCTTTTTATCTTCCCATATATCAACAAGGGTTGAGCAGAAGAAGATGCTTGAATAAGTTCCGATAGCAATACCAAGAATCATTGCCAGAACGAAATCTCTTGTTGTAACCCCGCCAAGGAAATAAAGCGCAAGCAATGTTATCAAAGTTGTTAATGATGTATTGATACTTCTTGCAAGAGTCTGGTTGATACTTGCGTTCATTATTTCGCCAAAAGTCATTTTCTTTGAATAATATTTTAAATTCTCGCGAACTCTGTCAAATACAACAATTGTATCGTGTACAGAGAATCCAATTACGGTAAGCAAGGCTGTTACAAAAAGTGCATCTATTTGAACATCGTACAACAATCCCAGTATTGAAAAAATCCCGCAAACAAAAAGCGCGTCGTGAACAAGCCCCAGAATTGCAGCGAGTGCATAATCAAACTGAAATCTTATTGTCAGGTATGCGACAATTCCTAAAAGTGCCAGTGAAAGAGCTATCATTGAGTTTTTAAATAGTTCCATACCAAGCGTTGGGCCTACAGATGATACCTGAACCAGCTGAGGTGATGTAAATTCGCTGTCAATAATATTTGTTATTTTGTCCTGATCTGCAGAACCTTCTTCAATAAATTTTGTTCTGATAGAAAGAATTGATTTTAATTCAGTGTCCTGTTGAGAATTTACGTTAATAATCTGAAGATAAGGATTATCAATCCCGCCTTTTTCCAGCGCCTGCCTTACATCTGAAAGCTTATCGTTAGAAATAGCCTCTTTAACACCGTATTGTAACGTTGTTCCGCCGGTGTAATCAATACCTACTTTTAGCGGAGTATGTGTTGGATAAGTAATTGTTGAATAAATCATTGCTGCAATACCAGGCAATAATAGGATTGCTGATAATGCTAAAAATATAAATCTGTTTTTTACGATATCTAATTTCATTGTTTCTTTCCTCTTGTCGTCTTTTTGTAGTTTTGCTTTGAGGGAGACTGTGAGGTTGAAAAGCTCCTTGTAGTTATGCGAAATGTCTCCCGAGCATATGTCTACGTACGTAGTACTAGTCAAGTATTCCGAACTTAGCTTTTTCCCTCTGGGTTTCAACAGCCTGATATCCTTCGTTAATATCACTTGCGTGAAGCCCGAATAATCCAGGATGTGTAAGTTTACCTGTTCCGAATATCAAGTGCATAAAGTTTTTGGTAATTGTTATTGCACTGAACATTGAAACAAGTACACCTATTGCAAGAGTTAAAGCAAAACCTTTAACAATGCTTGTGCCGCAGCAATACAGGATTGCGCAGGTAATTATTGTTGTCATATTAGAGTCAAAAATACTTGTAAAGGCTCTGTCAAAACCGGAATTAATAGCTGTGAAAAGTGTTCTTCCGGCTTTTAGTTCTTCTTTTGTTCTTTCGAAAATCAATATGTTTGCATCTACAGCCATACCAATACTCAGGATGAAACCTGCAATACCGGCAAGAGTTAATGTTACACCGAATAATTTAAATATTGCAAAAAGAATAACACCGTATATGCAGAGTGCAATGTCTGCGATTAAGCCCGGAGCTCTGTAATATGCAACCATAAACAGCATTACAAATCCAAGACCTATAATACCTGCAATTTTAGATTTTGCAATACTATCAGCACCAAGAGTCGGTCCTACTGTATTTTCTTCTATGATTTTAGCCGGTACAGGAAGTGCGCCGGCGTTTAAGAGGTCAACCATTTTCTTTGCCTCTTCATAAACAAAACCGCTATCTCCACCGGAAATTTGTGCTCTTCCGCCTGTAATAGCTTCTCTTATAACAGGTGCAGACTGAAGCTCTCCGTTAAAGAAAATTGCCATCGGCTGGCCTACAAGCTGTTTAGTTAAATCTGCAAATTTCTTAGTTCCGGCACCGTTAAACTCTAAATCAACAACCCACTGTCCGTTTTGAGAATTTGTACTCAAATTCGCTTTAGATAAATCCTTACCGGTAAGTCCTGTTGCAACCCATTCTGCTTCGCCGTCTTTCATGACCGGTTTTCTAAAATCCAGCTCTGCAGTTTCACCGATATATTCTTTTGCCTGATTTAAGTCTGAAACATCAGGAATTTCTACAACAAGCCTTTTATCACCTGCTCTTTGAACTACTGTTTCAGAAACGCCGAGTTTGTTAACCCTGTTTTCTATTGCAAACTGTAAGCTTGACATCATATCCGGCGTAATTTGTGCAATTGTATCACTTGTCTGTGCTTCCAAAACCAAACGTGAGCCGCCTACCAGATCAAGTCCCAGTTTAGTTGGTTTTGTACAGATTATAACAATACTGGCAATAACTATTGCTACAATCATCCAAAACAGTATTAGTTTGTTTTTCATCTATATACTCCTTATTAACATTTATATTTTTATTTTATCCCAAACTTGAATTTACAATCTTACCCGACAGGCTAAATCGAATCAAGCGTAAATATTAATTCAGCCTTTTCTGATTTTGTAAGTTCAACAAGCGGGCGTCTTACATAATCATTGATTATTTCTTTGTACGCCAATGCTGCCTTTACAGGAACAGGGTTTGGCGCCATAAATAATTTTTTGAAGATTGGATATAGTTTCTGGTGCATATTCCTTGCAGTAAGCACATCGCCGGTTTTAAAGTTTCTTATCATTGATTTAATTTCTTTGCCGAAAAGATGTGATGCTACTGAGATTACGCCGTGTGCCCCTACAGAAAGCATTGGAAGGGTAAGGCTGTCATCACCGGAATAAATTGTGAAATCTTTAGGGCAATTCATTTTTAAGTCCGTAATTAAATCCATATCTCCGAAGCTCTGCTTAAGAGCAACAATATTTTCGTATTTTCTTGCGAGTGTTTTTACTGTATCAACTGACATATTAACACCTGTTCTTGACGGAATATTGTATAAGATGACAGGAAGTTCAACAGCTTCTGCAACAGCAGAAAAATGTTCAATTATACCGCTCTGAGATGGTTTATTGTAATAAGGAACTACTGATAAGATTGCATCAACACCTTCTTTTTCAGCTTTTTTTGCCATCATAACAGCTGTTTCTGTAGAATTTGAACCTGTACCCATAATGACTTTTCCATTTGCACCTACACCTCTCTTTGCGCTGCAAAGGATTTCAATTTCTTCTTCATGCGTCAAAGTTGGTGATTCTCCGGTTGTACCTGTTACAAGAACGGCGTCTGAACCGGTATTAATAAGCTGATATGCCAGCTGTTCAACCTTTTCGTAATCAACTTCTCTCTTTTCATTGAATGGTGTTACCATTGCGGTAATAACTTCTCCTGCATCATATCTCATATGTATACTCCTTTTTGTTAAATTTCAAACTGTTTAAACTCGTGTACTTCCAGTGTCTTATCTCCATATTGGAAAACTCCTATCTGTGATGTCTGATATCTGTGAGTTTCATTATATCTGTATCTATAAGATGTATCTGCTGCCATAGTTATTTTCCCGAAATGTTTAAGGCTGATTAACTTATTCAGCTGTCTTATATTCTCCGGAGTTTGCTCACCTGCTTGAATACAGATAGAGTAGTCTAATGGCGTTGTAGAGTGCAGAACTTTGAATAAAATCTTAAGAACACTGTCGATTTTGTTAAAATCAGTAAATGAATACATAAATCCGCCTTCATATGGAATAGGTGCAATTTCAAGTTTCTCCATGATAAATTTGTTCATATATTCATTTTGAGCTTTTAAATCAACATTAATTTCTTTGTGAGAAAACTTAGCCTTTACTTCTGTGTGTATTGTAACAACGTATTTGCTAATCTTCTTTTCTTCAGCTTCAATCTGTTCTTTTAAAGATTTATTTAATACAGCTTCTTCTGTTTTTTTGCAGATATAATGGGTACTTTTGTACAACCCTTCAAGAGCACAAGTAATTATGATTAATAAATTCATACAGAAATACAGCACAAGCAGGATAACAATTGCACTGATGTATTTTAGTTCAAACACAGCACCCCATATGTTAAACGATATTGAATAAATGTTGTTTGCAATTTCGAGTAATGATTTTAAAAACGGAGTAATAAATCCCATCCAGCTCCACTCAGCATGAGTAAGATTTTGTATCCAGAAAAGTAAGAGCATAATTATGCAGAAAACCCATACAATTTTCATAAAATGCCAGAAACTTTTTAAGCCGTTAAAAAATTTAAGAATGTATTTATGCATTTACCCTCCTAAATACAAGTTATCTATTAATCTTACATTTTCAACTCTGCAGGCAATCAGTGCTATAGAATTATCATTAGCTTTTTCCTGTTCTTCAAGCGTGTCTTTATCGAGAATCTCAAGGTATTCCATATCATGCTTATCTGTCAGATAGCTGTAAGCAGTTTCTTTTAGAGCCGAAACATCGTTTATACCGCGTTTGTAACAAGCCTTGATATTATTCAAAATTTTGCTCAAAACAAGTGCTTCAACCTTGCCGTCCTCAGACAGATATTTATTTCTGGAGCTAAGCGCCAGTCCGGATTTTTCACGTACAATAGGGCACTGTATTATTTCAACAGGAACATTTAAATCCTTAACCATTTTTTTGATTATTATAACCTGCTGTGCATCTTTTTGCCCGAAAAATGCCAAATCAGGCTGAACAATATTGAAAAGTTTTAAAACAACTGTGCAAACCCCGTCGAAATGCCCGACTCTTGTTTTGCCGCAAAGCTTGTTTACGTAAAAAAACGGTGGACAAACGTAAGTTAAAGTATCATTAGACAAACGGTTACCGCTACCATACATTGTGTCTGGTGACGGCGCAAACACAACATCAACACCTGCGGAGTCGCACAAAGCCTTATCAGCCTCTAATGTTCTCGGATATTTATCAAAGTCTTCCGCAGGGCCAAACTGTATCGGGTTAACAAATACAGATACAACAACCTTATCACATGTTTCTTTAGCTTTCTTTATAAGGCTCAAATGGCCTTCGTGTAAAGCACCCATAGTAGGAACAAGCCCTATTTTTAACCCGCTCCATTCCTTTCTTTTCTCTCTTAATTCCTTAATTGAATGTATTAGCATATTTATAAATTTAATTTACCCCTCTCTCTTTCATCCAGCTTAAAAGATTCTCTCTCTGAAGGAAAAATCTCTTCCTTCACTTCTCTGATATACATACTAACGCTATTTGACACTGTTTCATGTAAATTTGCGTATTTTTTCACGAATTTTGGCGTGAAGTCAGTAAACTTTCCTAAAATATCATCAGTTACAACAATCTGACCTGAACAATCTTTGCCGGCACCAATTCCAATTGTTGGAACTTTTAGATTTTCTGTAATATATTTAGCACTGTCAGAAGGCATAAGTTCAAGTACAATCGCAAAACATCCGGCTTCTTCAAGCTTCTTGGCACTTTCTAAAATCTGCTCTATTTTTTCGGACGTTTTTCCCTGAATTTTGTGTCCGCCGATTGTGTTCATCAGCTGCGGCGTAAAACCAAGGTGCCCCAGAACTGGTATTCCTGACTCAACGCATCGTCTAACCAGTTTCAAAATATGTTCATTGCATCCTTCAAGCTTAACTCCGGAGGCACCGGCCTTAATCATTTTTGAAGCATTTTCTAAACCCTGTTCAACGGTTAGGTTATAGCTCATAAACGGCATATCACCTACAATAAAAGAATTTTGTGCGCCTCTTGCAACAGCTTTTACAAATATCAGCATCTCGTCAATAGAAATGTTATAAGTGTCCTTATAACCTAATGCAACCATAGCCAGAGAGTCACCGACTAAAATCCCGTCAATCTCAGCTTTATCAAGAACCTGTGCGGTGGAATAATCGTAAGCAGTGAGCATTGCTATTTTTTCATTATTTTCTTTTAATCTCTGAAAACTTGTAACTGTCCTCATTATCTTTTTACTGCCCTTCTGTACCAGTAATATACTGCTCTTGCTACTCTATGTGAGCTGTGTCTGACAAGCCCCTCTTTATTTTCTTGTAACAATTTTTGAGAAACTACTTCAATCCCTATAGGTGCAATATTTTCCATATCTAATCTTACAGGAATTGAGCCGCTCTTTGCATATCCTTCTGAAATATTATCCGGCAGGCTGTCATTAACCAGAACAGCATCGACAATTTTTTTGCCGTTAGCGTGTGTAATCAGTGCGTTAACGTGGCTTGCAACAGAATAGTTATCAGTTTCACCCGGCTGGGTCATAATATTGCATACATATATTTTTTTTGCGTGTGATTTATCTATGGCTTCTACTATACCATCAACCAGAAGATTTGGAATTACACTGGTGTATAAACTTCCGGGGCCCAGAATGATTAAATCTGCTTCATGAATAGCTGTAATTGCTTCAGGCAGTGCATGGCAATGCTCGGGCTCTGTAAATAATCGTTTAATTTTTCCGTGAGCTTCCGGTATATTGGATTCGCCGTGAATAATCCGGCCATCCTCAAAAGAAGCAGCAAGTTTCATATCATCTAAAGTCGCAGGAAGCACAACTCCTCTGATATTAAGAACGTTTGATGATTCTTTTACAGCTCTTACCATATCGCCTGTAATAGAGCATAATGCTGTAAGGAAAAGGTTGCCGAAACTATGTCCTTCAAGGCCTTCGCCGTTTTTAAAACGGTATTGAAAAAGTTCGGTAATCATATCTTCATCATCAGCAAGTGCTGCTATACAGTTTCTAATATCTCCCGGCGGTAAAATACCCATTTCTTCACGAAGTCTGCCTGAGCTTCCGCCGTCATCACCTACTGTTACGATTGCTGTAACATTATTTGTATATTTTTTTATGCCTCTGAGAAGCATTGAAAGCCCTGTCCCTCCGCCGATTGCAACTATTTTAGCGCCTTTATTGAGCTTTCTTCTTCTGTATAATTTTTCTAAAACAGAAATATTTCCTTTTTTGTTATCCATATCCATAATGGATAAAGTGGTTTTCTGCCAGCCTTTAAAGAATATAGCAGAACCAATAAGAATAAATACTGCGGCCAGAAAATTGGACGGCAGTATTAATGCAGCTTTTCTAATTAATTCAAGAGTTAAGTATATAGGTCTAACATTAGCCAGCACCATAAAACCAAGAACAATCATTATGGAGCCGAAAAAGATAAGCAGAAACCATCTTTTTACTTCCAGCCCCGGAAGCAGCCATCCTACATCTTTTGTAACTTTAACATTGTTTTTAAATCTTGAAAACATATTAATCCACCCATCCTGAAGCTTTAGCATTAATATAATTAACCGGCGCAGGTGTGATGTAGTTTCTAGCCTGCTGTATTAAATCAAGCGAATTTTTGTATTTGTTTGAAAAATGAATTGTATTGACTTCTGCAAAACTCATTCCGCCTAAATTATTGCGGATTTGCGACGTATGCAAAAGGTGCTGGAATCTTTTGATTAAATCGTAATTATTAGTATTATCAGGAACAGAATAATCGATTGTTAAATCAGGGTTGTAAGTTTTTTCAAGGCTGAGTTCCTGAGCAACCTGAATATTTACATAATCTCCTACTTTTGCTGTTATATCACCGGCTGGAGCATAATAAACGAGCCATTCAGAGCATTTTTTTACAGCTTTTGCTATTGCAGAGGAGAATTGAAAATCCTCACCGGCCATTTTGTACATTGCACCGTGCGGTCTAACGTGTTCAATACTTAATCCGTAAGCTTTTGCAAATGACATAATTGCACCAACCTGATAAACAACAAGAGCTTCAAGCTCATCTTCTTTGAGTTCAACAGGCCTGTAGCCGAAACCCTGAATATCATTAAACCCGATGTGTGCACCAATTGCTACATTTTTTTCTTTTGCCCTAAGCATAGCTTCCTTAATTGTTACAGGGTCACCGGCGTGAAAACCGCAGGAAACGTTAACTGAGCTTACATAATCAAGAAGCTCGTATTCCTGAATATTTTTGTATACTCCGTAAGCCTGTGCTAAATCGCAATTGAAATCTATATTTTTAATCGACTTTTTTTCTAATACTTCCTGCATTTAATTCTCCCCTGTTCATCTTCCAATTATACATCAAAAGACAAAATTTATTTATTATAACAATCCCGTAATATTATCTCTTGTAATAACCGCGTCATAATTTTTATAACCGAGAATTTTTTCAATATTATTTGAGTGCGAACCCACAATTCTCCTGCATTCCTGCGAGTTATAATTCACCATTCCGCGTGCAAACTCGATATTATTTTCATCCATTATTGAAACAACTTCTCCGCGGTTGAAATCATTAACGACATTTAAAATTCCGATAGGCAGAAGGCTTGAACACTGTTCTAATATAGCTTTTTTTGCGCCTTCATTAACTACAAGTCCGCCTATAATATTTGTTGCATATCCAATCCAGCGTTTTTTATCCGGAAGATTTTCACTTGTAGGCAGGAACATTGTTCCGATATCTTCACCTTCAAAAATTTTACTTATTACGAAAGGTATTTTACCGTTGGTAATCAAAACTTTACCGCCAAATCTGGTTACAAGTTTGGCTGCTTCAAGTTTTGTCCGCATACCACCTCTTCCGCCTTCGGAAGCGTCGGTTCCAAGCGACATTATTTCATCTGTAACGCAATCAACTTCTTTGATAAGCTCTGCATTTTTATCAACTTTTGGATTTGCGGTGTAAAGTCCGTTTATATCAGATAAAAGGATTAACAAATCTGCGTCAAGTTCGCTTGCAACAAGTGCTGAAAGTTTGTCATTGTCGGCAAAACAAACTTTCATTCCTGACATCATAGGGTTCATTTCTATAGTTGAAACCGTATCATTCTGGTTAATAATCGGGACAACCCCGAATTCAAGAATTTTGTTTAATGTTGTTCTAAGGCTTAAATAGCGGTATCTTAAAGAAAAATCATCCTCAGTCAAAAGAATTTGCGCGATTGGAACATCGTAAATTCCAAATCCGTTTTCATAAAAAGACATTAGTCTGCTCTGCCCCACTGCGGCGCAAGCCTGTTTTACGCCATCCTCAGCAGTTGATTCCAGATTAAGTTTCTTTTTGCCAAGTCCGACAGCTCCGGAGGTTACAAGAATAACTTCCTTTCCCTGTTTGACGAGTTTCGCCATATCTTCAATGAAGGAGTAAATACGCGAAATTGCAACTTCACCTTCTGAATTTCTCAATACATTTGTTCCGAGTTTTATAACAATCCTTTTTGCGTTAATAAATTCTTCTCTTAGCATTTTTTAAATACCCATTGCTTTCAAAACGTCTTTAATTTCAGAAGATGTTTTCTTGACATCTGCATTAGAATATTTTATAGCATTATCAGGATCTTTTAGACCATTTCCTGTAAGAATACATACAATGTCTGTACCTTGTTTTACAAGTCCTTGCGAATGTGCCTGAATTAAGCCTGCAACAGAAGCTGCACTTGCTGGTTCGCAGAGGATACCTTCTGTAGCGGCAAGCATTTTATAAGCTTCAACAATCTTTTCATCAGATACACATCCGATTTTACCTTTGCTTTCATCTCTTGCTGCTTCTGCCTGTTTCCAGCTGGCAGGATTTCCTATTCTTATTGCAGTTGCAAGAGTTTCCGGTTTCAAAATTCTTTCCCCGCGTACGATAGCAGCAGAACCTTCTGCTTCAAATCCCATCATCATAGGAAGGTTTTTAATCGTACCTTCTGCATGGTATTCTTTGTAGCCTTTCCAGTAAGCGGTAATATTTCCGGCATTTCCTACAGGGATAAAGTGGTATTCAGGAGCTTTTCCTAATGCGTCGCAAATTTCAAATGCACCGGTTTTTTGTCCTTCAATCCTATAAGGGTTAACAGAGTTAACAAGTGTAATAGGGTGTGTTGCTGAAATTTCTCTAACGCAGTCAAGAGCCTGATCAAAGTTGCCTTGTATAGCGATAATTTCTGCACCGTACATCATAGCTTGAGAGAGTTTTCCGAGAGCTATGTAACCGTCCGGGATAAGTACAAATGTCTTAATCCCGGCTTTTGCACCATATGCAGCTGCAGAAGCAGATGTATTTCCGGTTGAAGCACAAATTATAGCGTTAGCACCTTCTTCTTTTGCCTTAGTGACCGCCATTGTCATTCCGCGGTCTTTAAAGCTTCCTGTAGGGTTGCAGCCCTCAAATTTTAAATAAATATTAGCTTCAAGCCCGATTTTACGTGCAAGGTTGCCGGCTTTAATTAACGGGGTGTTACCTTCGTTTAAAGTTACAACCGGAGTTGAATCTGTTACCGGTAAATATTTTCTGTATTTGTTAATTAATCCCTGATAGTACATAATCTAATCCTCTCTTTGTTTATCTTTAATATATCACAATAGAAAGGAAAATAGAAATTATTCATCAATTAGCGAGAAATCATCTCCCAGCTTTTCTTCTAAAATTTTGACAAGCTCTGAACATTTAATCCCTAGTGCTTCTGAAAGTTGCCAAATTGTAACAAATTGACAATTGTGCTGTCCTCGCTCTATTTTGCTCAAAGTTCCCTTATACAACTCATACTCATTTGCAAGTCTATTTAACGTTAGACCTTCTGTACTTTCTCGCAGTTCTTTTACAGTCTGCCCCAATGTAACTGCTAGTTGAATAGTTTTTTTATTCGAGTGTTGCATTTGCTAATAATAGTTGATATGATAAAACTAGATGTTTCGACTTGGAAACCAAGGGGGTTACTTATGCATTACAAATAACGTTAATTATTTTTATTTTCGATTTTTCTATCACTTTTAGTGATAATTAATTTATCATTTTCAATTGTGTATTTAATCATATTTATTTGCGGATTTACGTCCAGCATTTGTAAAATTGTTGAATTAATACACAATGCCCAACCGTTACCATTCCGTATTAGCTTTCTGTCGTAACTCATAAATATACTTCACCTTACATTGTTATTGACAACATAATACGATTTTTTTACATTAAAAACTAATGTGACATACAATATTACTTAATAAGATTAAAAAGGAGAAAATATGAACAGATTATCACGATTTATTGACAGTGAATTTACAAGAAACAGCTGGTTTTTCGCGCAGGCGGAAAGTGGTATGATGACAGCTTTAGACTTTATAAACTATGTTTTGAAAGAAGGAGATCTCGTTAATCTTACAGAAAAAGAAACGATATATATTGATAAGGTAAGGGATTGTTATTACGAATTACAATCTCTTATGCATCAAATAAAAGAAGAAATCGAAAAATACAGGCAGGCTTATTTCGAGGCGTTAGAAGATTAGTCTGCAACTCTTATAATGCTGTTTACTGTACAATCGTTTAATTCATTAACTACTTCTTTAATAAGTTTTTCCTGACAGCTTTCAGTAATAACAGTAATGTCAGCTGTGTTATCATCAGAAACGCCTTTTTGAAGTATACTTGATAAGCTTATATTTTTATTAGCACAAATTGTACCGATTTTTGCGATTACACCTATTGCGTTTGGAGCGGTAATTGAGATGTAATACTTATTATAAGTATTATCAATATTAACCGGATTTGCTTTAGATGTATGATTGCATCTCATCATAGGAAGCATATAATCTGTTCTTCCGAATTCTGCTGCTATTGCTAAGATATCACCCACTACAGAGCTTGCGGTCGGAAATTCTCCTGCGCCCGGGCCTGAGAGAACAATATTTCCTATTGGATGACCGCTTATTGCAACGGCATTTGTTACATAATCAATATGTGCCAGCATACTGTCTTTTGATACAAGCATTGGATGGACTCTTACATCTGCATTATCATTTTCATCTATTGTAGCTGTTGCAATAAGTTTTATTTTGTAGCCAAACTCATTTGCTTTTGCCATGTCTTCTTTTCTAATCTTAGTAATACCTTCTCTGTATACGTTTTCGATTTTAATTCTTTTCTTAAACGCTATTGTCGAAAGTGTGGTTATTTTGTAAGCAGCATCGAAACCTTCCACATCACCGGTAGGGTCTGTTTCTGCGTAACCTAATTCTTGAGCTTCTTTTAAAACGTCTTCATAAGATGCGCCGTCAACATCCATTTTAGTAAGGATGTAATTTGTAGTTCCGTTAAGAATTGCTTGAATTCTATTAATTTTGTTTCCGGCTAAGATTGTTTTAATAGGCATTATAATTGGGATACCGCCTGCAATTGCTGCTTCATAAAGAACAACTCTGTTATATTCCTCTGATAAAATAAACAGTTCTTCTCCTCTTTTTGCAAGGAGTTCTTTATTGGCAGTAACAATATGTTTGCCATTTTTAATTGCAGTCGAAATATAATCATAAGCAGGCTCAACACCGCCGATTAATTCAACTACAACATCGATGGAAGGATCATTAACAACATCATACGGATTATCGGTAAGCATTTCACGCGGAACTTCAACAGAGCGCGGTTTATTTATATTCTTCACAGCGATTTTCACAATCTCAACATTATCAATGTTTTGTATTGTCTTATAAACGCCGCAGCCAACAGTTCCGAGTCCGATTAATCCGATTTTTAATTTATTCATACAATTCTCCTTCTTGGAGAAAATTATACCATAAATTATTCAATTGCCGAAACTTCTTTTATTCTTGCGTAACCGTTTCTGTCAACAGAAACTTTTGCAATGCCGCCCTGTAAAAGCTTTTTTTCCATCTCTCTGCCATTGCCTTCTTTGACAAAATACTGTTGTATTCCTTTGTAAGTAATGCGTCTGCCGTGTTTCTCGCCTCTTAAAAATATTGTATTTTCAGGCTTTTTATTTGTAATTTCTTTTATACCGAATGTTTTATCAGAATTTTTGTTGAGTATCACATAAACATCTCCGCGTAGCTTAGAGCTTTCCGGAGCGGTATTGATTTCATAGCTGAGGCTTACGTAATCCCCTCTTAAAAAATCTCTCGGGTCGACCGGTGAAACTTTCAGAAGAATTTCTTCGCCCTTTCTAAGCAGATTTTCATTGTAAGCTGTTATTCCTCCGGCAAGAAGCGCCCAGATTACAACAATTATATAAACATATTTTTTCATTATTCTTCCTCCTTTTTATTAAGGCGTCTATTTTTGTCTTTTTCAAGAAAAATACCAAGGCTTACAAGGCCGATACCGCCTATCAGGAAAAACAAAGTTTTGTCTATATAATTCCAACCATATCTGCAATATACAGTCAGTAGATATATTAGCAAAAAGAAATTGCTCAGGTTTATTAATGATACTTTTTCAAATTTGTAACCCCAGTACATACCCATTGAGATTATAAAGATTAAAAACAAATGAGCGCAGGTCATTATTGCGGCTTTATTTACACCGCTGAGAATAAGCATTGTTTCGAGAAAACACATAAAAACTATTATAAATGCTGTTTCAAGTTGTACCAGCGTATCACGATTTTTATCAAAACAGTAGTTGAGAATATTAAATAAAACTATTACAGCGGGTACGATAAGATAATGGATGTTAATTATATGGTAGGATTTTTGTACTGAAAAAATCATAATCAAAAGGGTAAAATATAATGGAATTAAAGCTGTAAGTTTGTAACTTAGTGAAAATTCATTGAACTTTTCTTTAATAAATGGAATATTTGCAAAAGTGTACAAAATTCCGAATAGCGAGAACGGCATAAATATTGTCCAAACTTGTGCAGTATCATATTTCCACTCAAAATAAAAATACGGGAATGCTGTGATAAATAAGATTATTGAAAGCCAGTTGACCGGTTTGCTGTTGAACAAAAATGCGAGCGGGAAAATACTTATAAACCATAGTGAAAGGATTGTGGAGGTATTTGTGCTCCAATTGTAAGTTTGTCCAATTTGAATATAGCAGGTTCCAATCAACAGTGTTGATAAAAATATGAGTGCTCCGCCAAGACGTGGGAATTTTTTTGTTTCAAATCCCAGTTTCCACCCTCCAAGAAGCGAAGCAGCTGCACAGATAAAAAGTATTATTATTTGCAGAACGGGGATAGACTGCAATAGTTCAAGTATCCAGTCATTACCTGCTACAAAAGTTATAACGCCTGTGCCAAGAAGAATTACACCTATTGTGTATAATACAATCTGTGTTGTGAACTTTTGCTTTTTTTCAGCTTCTTCTTTTAAGTCTGTATTGAGAATTTCAGCCAATTTCTCATCAATCAGTCCTTTTTTAAGCCATCTTTCAATATCTTTCATAAAATAAGTTTAGCATTTTTTACTTAATATGTATAGTTTTGTTATAATTTGAAATAAAGGAGGAAGTATGAAAAATATAAAAGGTATAATATTTTGTTCGATTTTTGCACTGGCAGCTTATTTTACCTGTAAGTGCGGGGTCTGTCAGTCTATTAACTTAAATTCTTTGACGCTTGCGATAATTATAGGTATGATTATCGGGAATATTTTTAATAAATTTATTCCTGCTGAATTCAGGGAAGGTATTACTTTTTCTGCGAAAAGGCTTTTAAGGCTTGCAATTGTGCTCTACGGGTTTAGAATTACATTTCAGCAGATTTTTGCTGTCGGCTTACAGGGCTTCTGGGCTGATGTTATTATGCTTGCTACAACATATCTTCTCGGGTATTATCTCGGAACCAGGGTATTTAAGCTCGATAAAGATTTATGTATGCTTACTGCAATAGGCTCGTCTGTATGCGGTGCAGCTGCTGTGCTTGGTACTGATTCAATGCTTAAGGCTGATTCGCACAAAGTCTCGCTTGCAGTTTCTACGGTGGTGCTTTTTGGTACTATCTCAATGTTTTTATACCCGTTTCTAGCAGGCTTGGGTATTGTGCCGGAGAGCTCTTTCGGGATTTATATCGGTTCAACTATACATGAAGTCGCTCAGGTTGTTGCGGCTGGAAGTGCTGTGTCTCCGCAGGTTTGTGACACTTCCGTAATTGTAAAGCTTACAAGAGTAATGATGCTTGTGCCGTATTTATTCTTACTCGGACTTTATTTATCAAAAAAATCTCATACAAAAAGAACAAAAGTGCCGATGCCGTGGTTTGCTATATTATTTGTAGTGATGTGCGGATTTAATTCTTTAAATCTGCTTCCGGCTGCGGTAAAATCCGGCATTATCGAGTTTGACGTGTTTTTGCTTACTGTTGCTATGTTTGCTCTCGGAGTAGAAACTAATTTTGAGAAAATAAAGGGGCTGGGTTTAAAACCAATACTTCTTGCGGGAATTATGTTCATATGGCTGGTAGTATTTGGAGCTTGTACAGCAAGATTTATTGTGTAGGATTATTCTATGATTAAAAGTTATTTGAAGATATTTGCGGGTGATGTTTTAGGGAGTTTAAATTCTGCAATAGTTGCACTTCCTCAGGCGCTTGCTTTTGGTGTCGCAACAGGGTTTGGAGCAAGTGCAGGCGTATGGGGGGCGATAATACTATGTTTTATTGCAGGTCTTCTGGGAAGCAAAGTTCCTCTTGTGTCGGGGATAACGGGGCCTGTAACTATTGTAATTGCTTCAATTATGGCCGCTTTAAATGCTGATATTTCATCAGTCATACTCGTAATATTTATGGCTGGTATACTTCAGGTAATTCTATCATTAACCTCGCTTCCGGCAATCGTAAAATATGTTCCTTATCCTGTAATTTCCGGTTTTATGAATGGTATCGGAGTGATTATAATTATTATGCAGATTAATCCTCTTCTTGGATGTCCGGTGATGTCTAATACAATAACCAGTATAAGTGCATTTTTCAAAAATCTTCACACAATAAATTACGATGCGCTGTTAATCGGAGTTATTACACTTGTTATTGTTTTTGCAATACCTAAAAAGTTTAATAAGATTATTCCGTCTCAGGCAATAGCTCTGGTTATTTGTACACTGCTTTCTATGAAATTGGGATTGAATGTGGATAAGATTTCTAATATTTCAATTTCATTTCCTCATTTGACTCTGCCTAAAGCTGATTTGCATGCAGTAATAACATATTTTCATTACGCAGTTACTCTGGCAATTGTACTTTCTTCTGAAAGCCTTTTAACAGTGCTTGTAGCAGATTCTCTTCTCAAGACAAAAACTCCTTCAAAAGGAATGCTTCTCGGGCAGGGGGTTGGGAATATGGTCTGTGCTCTGACCGGTTCGCTTCCGGGTTCTGCTGCAACTATGAGAACTGTTGCTGCGATAAATACCGGATCTTCAACAAAACTTACTGCTGTTATTAATCCGTTAATATTAATGTTTCTGCTTTTTAAGCTTTCTGGATTTGTAGCGGAAATTCCGCTTGCTGTTCTTGCGGGCATTTTGATTAAAATAGGTTACGATATAATTGACGTAAAACTGCTTAAGGTTATAAAATTTGCGCCGCGCGATGATTTATACGTTTTGGCTCTGGTATTTTTCTTAACAGTATTTTATAACCTGATTGTCGCTGTCGGTGCAGGAATTACCTGTGCGGCATTGTTGTATGCCAAAAGAACAGCAGACAGTGCTAAACTAGTTCAGAAAACAGTTTATGACAAAGATATAATAAAGCTTGAGAAACTGCTCGAAAAAGATTACAATCACAAAATCCGTGTTGTACATATTGACGGACAGTTCTTTTTTGGCTCTGCAACACAGTTGATTTCCCAGTTTGATGAAATGCTTGGTACTAAATACTTAATATTAGACTATCCTTCTGAAAATCTTCTTGATATTTCTGCAATTTTTGCGTTAGAGGATATTATCATAAGACTTCAGTCGCAGAAGGTTAAAATCCTTGTAGTTCTAAAATCAGACAGTGTAAAAGAGCAGTTTGAAAAACATGGAATTATTAACCAGCTCGGCAATGAACATATCTTTAGAACAGAGCCGGAAGCCATAGATTTTGCGAAAAAATGCATCAAGAAAAAAGTTAAAAAACGCCATTTCTGGCAGCATTAATTATTCAGTTGTTTTTTTAGATTTGTTTTAACTCCGCTTAACGGCCCGTTATTCGGCGCAACGAGATTCTGGCAGTATTTTCTTACGTAAACAAACGGGAAGCGCGGAAGCCATGTGAATTTCATAATAACACCGGCTGCATCTGCACCCTGTGAAAACATAAGTTCGTCAATTGTTTGCTCATAAGCCGGAGAGATTGACGAGAATATTTTCAGCAGGTAATTTGTTGCCGTAACACTGTAATATCCCGTTGTTGTGACCGGTTTTTGTATAAGCTCTGTTATTTTAAAATCTTCACTGTCTTGGATTGATGCTACATCTGTTGGCAGAGTCATTTCACCGGATTTTACCCCCTGAATTTCATACTGCTGGCCGTTGTATGTAATTATCATAACATTTGGCTTCGGCATGTAAATATCATCAAAAATATTATCCAGAATTGGCTGTCCATTAAAGTCTGTGACACCGTATTTGTAATTTTTACAGGTCAAAAACATTCCTCCGAAGAGAAGATCAATTGATGAATATTCTGGAGGAAGAATTACGAACCCTTTTTCATCAAACAGTCCGTTTTTTTCACCTTTTGTAAGTTTTGCAAACTTCCCGAGAACTCTGTCTGCCCTGTTATATTTAGGTTCGACGAGAATTTTCCCTTCGTCGTTCATAATGCCGAATTTCGAACCTTTCTGAATAATCCAGCCGGATTCTCCTAATCTTATAAGCTTTTTGTATTCAGCTTTTACAACTATGTTTCCGTTTTCATCCTTCAGACCGAATTTTCCGTCATCATTAAATACAACAGGTCTGGAAAATACTGAGGATTGAAAAATCATCATTAATAATATTAACAAAGCCAACTTCTTCATAATAAAAGATTAGCATAAAATTTTTAATTTACCATCTCTCTTAATTTTTTCAGTTGATCTCTAATCTCAGCTGCCCGTTCAAAATCAAGAATTTTAGCAGCTTTGTGCATATCTTTTTCTAGTTTGGAGATAAGTTTCGGCAAGTCTTTTTTCTCTATTCCTAAATCAACCATTTCTTCTGCAACAATATCTTCCAAATCTCTGTAACTTGCGACAAGTGAGAGCAGATTATTTTCAATTGGCTTTTTGATAGTTTGCGGAATAATTCCGTATTTCTGGTTATGTGCAAGCTGAATTTCGCGTCTGCGGTTAGTTTCATCAATAGCCCTCTGCATAGAATCAGTAATCTTATCAGCATACATAATAACTTCCCCGCAGGCATTACGTGCGGCACGGCCAATTGTCTGGATTAAGCTTGTGTCAGACCTTAAGAAACCTTCCTTATCTGCATCCATAATCGCAACGAGTGAAACTTCCGGAATATCCAGACCTTCTCTCAAAAGGTTGACACCGATAAGTACGTCAAACTCTCCAAGTCTTAAATCTCTTAAAATTTCAACACGTTCTATTGATTTAATTCCGCTGTGCAGATATCGTACTCGGATACCTTCCTGTAAAAAGAAGTCGCATAAATCTTCTGCCATTTTTTTCGTAAGAGTTGTAATAAGTACGCGTTCTTCCTTTTTAGCGCGTTTTTCAATCTCAGCTTTAAGATCAGGAATTTGTGTTTCAATCGGTCTAACACTGATTTTCGGATCAACTAAACCTGTTGGTCTGATAATTTGTTCAACCATTTGTTCGGAAGTTTTTTTCTCAAACTCTCCCGGGGTTGCTGAGATGTAAATCTTTTGTCCTACTTTAGCAAAAAATTCTTCACTTTTTAACGGTCTGTTATCCTTTGCGCACGGAAGCCTGAAACCAAATTCCACAAGCGTGTTTTTTCTTGAAGCGTCGCCATGATACATTCCGTTCAATTGCGGAATGGTAACATGTGATTCATCTATAACTGTTAAGAAATCTCCTCTGAAATAATCCAGAAGTGTAGCAGGAGCAGAACCTACCGGCCGGCGTTCAATTATTCTTGAATAATTTTCAATGCCTGAACAATATCCCATTTCTTTAATCATTTCAATATCATATTTTACGCGCTGCTGAAGCCTTTGGGATTCCAAAATTTTATTCTGGCTTTCGAGTTCTGCGACCCTGTTTTTAAGCTCTGTTCTAATCATTGAAATTGTTTCGTCTTCGTTTTCATCATATGCAATATAATGAACCGCTGGATAAATCATAACCGACTCCGGAGCATCCAGAATTTCACCTGTAAGGTTATCAATCCGGACGATTTTTTCGACTTCATCTCCGAAGAAATAAATCCTTGTAATAATTTTTTCATACGCCGGCATGATTTCTAAAATATCGCCCCTTGCTCTGAAAGTTGAACGTTCGAGCACCAGATCATTTCTTGTATATTGGGTCATAACAAGGTGTTTAATTAAATCATTTCTCTCAAGCGTATCTCCGACACTGACTTTGATAGTTCCCTTAAAGTAGCTTTCAGGAAGTCCCAAACCGTAAATACAGCTTACAGATGCAACAATAATAACATCGTTTCTTTCATACAAACTTCTAGTTGTATTATGTCTTAATCTGTCAATTTCTTCGTTTATGCTTGCGGATTTTTCAATATAAGTATCAGTGCGCGGAATATAAGCTTCCGGCTGATAATAATCGTAATAAGAAATAAAATATTCAACCGCGTTGTTGGGGAAAAGTTCTTTAAACTCGTTATATAGCTGTGCCGCGAGCGTTTTGTTGTGTGCGATAATTAACGTAGGTTTTTGAACTTTTTCGATAACATTTGCAATGGTAAAAGTTTTTCCGGAGCCTGTAATCCCGAGGAGCGTCTGCGTATCATCGCCTTCCTGAATTCCTTTAACCAGTTTTTCTATTGCCTTAGGCTGATCTCCGGCCGGTTTATATTTCGATACCAGTTCAAATTTTCTTTCCATGCTATAATTATATACACAGGGAAATTTTTTGTAAAATTTTGTAAATAAAAGGGCAATTTTTAGTCTTGATTCCCGTTAGATAAATAGCATTTTGTATGAAGGAGATATCTAAAGGATGATAAAGCCAGCAGGAGTGCATACTGTCAGCAGCCGTGCCGATAATCACACCATCGATAGTAAAACAGGCGGGTATAAAGATCCGTTAATGAATTGGCCTTTGAGAGGTGCAGCATTTACTAACGAGGTTGGTGAAGCATTGCGTCCTATTATCGGGAATGCTGCAAATATGACCTGGGTTCCGGCTTTGATGTATATAGGTGCTGATGTTTATGATAAATACAAAAACGATCAGACCGAATATAGTCCGGATTCAAAAAGATGTTTAAAACAGGCAATATTTCAGGGGCTTGCTAGTGTATTCCTTCCGGTAGTAGCCGTAAAGCTCGGACAGAATGCTTTTTCTCAGTTTGGAAAGTTTACGGAAGATAAAATTTCTTTAAATGCAAAAGAACACGTTTCAAAAGTTGCAGAACAATTTATTGCAAATGGTAAAATGCGTGCTTATGACGGACGTGATGAAGAATGTATAAAAGAATTTCTTGATCATGTTTCTGACAGTATGGATTTCAGCAACAAGAAAAAATCGTTGAAAAATACGTTTAAAATTTTCAGTCTTGATAAAAAAGAAAATGTGGAAAAATATTCTATCAAAACTATAAAAAATCTAATCCAAATGCGTAAAGATTTACTGAACCCGACAACAGAGGTTAAGGCTGGCGGATGGTATTCAAAATATATAAAAGCGCTTAAAAGCGGACAGACGGAAAGTGTTGCAGTCAAAAGCGTGTTAACAAATTTCCAGAAAGGTCAGCTTATGAAGGGTAATTTTATAAAAACAATCGGCGGTTTTTGTGCACTAGGGCTTGCTATTAAACCTATTGACCATTTCGTTGAAAATGTTCTTATTGGAAAGTACGTTGGCCCTCAGATAGATAATTTTAAAATAAATAGTAAATAATCCTAATGGATTACTTCTTAAGAAGATTAAGAAATTTTTCACAAAATGCTAAAATATATATGTAAGTCGAAGACAGCTAGTGAGATAGTCGGATTTCGACGAAAAAATGATTAGGCATTGTGTGTGTATTCGGCTTACATCTTTAAAAACCAAAATCTTTTCTTCATAATAATTAGCCTTGCTCCTTTTGTCTCTCTTCCGAAAGGAGCTTAATTTTGCAGTAGAAAAGAAAAAGGATGCAAAAAGCATCCTGAAAATCCAACTATCACAAATCAATATATTATTTTAAAATTTCATACTTCATCTTATAGAGGTTTGTTCCAGAGTGATTCTGCAAATTTACTCTGCAATGCACCATTTTCTACAGACAAAGAAACATTGCTAGGGGTAAAGATAAATACCATATCACTGATTTTTTGAGCAGTTCCGTTTAATGCATGAGCTGCACCGCAAATAAAATCAATAGTTCTTTGAGATTGTTCTTTGTCTAATAAATCCAAATGAAGGATAACAGTTTTCTTGTCAATTAATTTTTTTACAATCTGAGCTGATTCAGAAAAAGAACGAGGTTCAATTACTGTAACTTCTCCAGATTTGTATGAATTAGGGTGTGAAATAACTTTTGATTCTCTTTCAAAAGAACGTTCCGGTTTGTTGTTAACTCTGGTACCATACATAGTATCAAGAGCAAGTGTTCCATCTGTGTCGTAGTCGCCGTCGCGGTCTACTAAATCCATAAATGCTTCGTCGTCACTTCCATCGTTAAAACTTTTTGTGAAAAAGTTTACAAAACCTTTTAATCCTTCTGATAATGCCATTTCTCCTCCAATTTATAACTTACTTAAATAACTTTCTGCCTATTCTGATAATTGTTGCACCCTCTCTGAGTGCGATTTTGTAATCATTACTCATTCCCATTGACAGTTCTGGAAGAGTAATGTTAAAGCTTCTCTCAAGTTCATCTCTGAACTCCCTTATGTCTTTGAATAATTCTGCAAGTTTTGCTTCGTCTGCGTCTATTGGTGCAATATTCATTAATCCTCTTACATCCAGCCCCGGAAGTGAAATGATTTCTTGAATTTCTGCCCTCAAAACATCCTTGCTGTATCCGGATTTTTGTTCTTCACCGGCGTTGTTAACCTGCAATAAAACTTTCTCTCTCTTATTTAATTCACAGGCCGCTTTTGATACTGCGCGTGCAATCTTTAGCGAATCTATTGACTCTATTACATCAAAATGTTTTACAACCTTTTCTGCTTTGTTTGACTGCAAATGTCCTATAAAGTGGAATGTGGAATTTTGTCTGACATTCTTAGGAAGTTTTTCTAACTTTGCAATTGCATCTACAGCTCTTGACTCTCCAAAATCCCTAATCCCTGCTTCATAGCCCGCAAGTATTGCTGATAATCCGTAATACTTTGTTACTGCTACTATTTTTACTTTAGAATGTGCGATATTTGTTTGAATTTCGTGGAGATTGTTGTTAACTAATGTTTGACTAATCTCAACTTCTGTTCCCCAGCTGTTTACAGGAATTAATCTCTCGTCTTTCAGGCTGTTCTCTGATGTGCCTTTTTGTGATGGTGTTAACATTATCCCCAACCCTCTATTGTATTATATACCAGAAAACATGCCCTGTACAAGAGTGTATTTGTAACAACTTTTGCGCTTTTTTCAAACATGCCGAAACCCATGATTTACATGGATTTCGACCATGTCTAAAATATTAAGTTTTGTAAAGTACAATGCTTTTTGTTAACAATTTGACAAGATTTTTGAAAATTTTTTCAAAAAAGGCATGCCTTTTGTTAGGTTTTACATTGAGAAGGGTCTGGAATTTTAATTTGAGTTTGTAGTTTAACCAATACCCTTCGACAATTGGTCTACGTGCGTAGCACTATTGTCCTAAGTAAGCAAGTGTTTCCATTACACTGCTTGCTGTAGAGAACACCCGTGAGTTCATCTGAATCATTCTTTGTGCGGTAATCATATTTGAAAGTTCTGCTGCAATATCAACATTTGAACCTTCATAACCGCCTGATTCAATTGAACCAAATGAAACCTCACCTGCCATGCCATAGTAAACGTCACCTACGTCAGCAGCCCATTCCCAGAGGTTGTTGTTAACAGAAACAAGACCCTCTTCGTTTACCATGGTAGCAAGTTCAATTACGAAGTTTGAATTCTCAATTGTTGCGCCTGTTGCTGTAACATCATCACCCCTGATTGTTACACCTTGAGGTGTTGTGTATTTCCATTGTACTGTGTATGTGTCGTCAACGTACTGTGTAAGTATAGAACCGTCGCTGTAAGTGGCTGCTATAATACCGTTTTCATCAACAGTTGTAGATTTTAAGGTGATAGAGTTATTATAATTTACCATTTCTTGAAGTGATACGACCTGATTTAGCGGATCAGAAGTTTTGTTTGTACTGCTGAGTCCTGTTTCTCCCAAAAAGTTACTTGTTGTACCGTCTTCATTAAATGTAATATCGCCTTCATAAGTAATACAGCCGTCAGCTGTTGTTTTAAAAGTTACATCATCAATGCCGGCATCTTGCAGCTGCTGATTAAAGCCCGCCAGAATCTCATTAATAGTCGGATCGCCTTCTTTTATTGTCAATGTAACATCCACATCGCCTACAGTTGCAGAGATATTTCCTGCTTTAATATTAGCGTTGTTGAGCTGGCTTGATTTTTTTGCGCCAATATTAGGATCGCCTTTAACCGTTGCGCTAAGGTTTTTAGGAACTTGTACGGTTTCACCTGAGCTTGCATTTGTGTAAGGTGATTTAGCAGCAACAACTTTCATACCTGACTGGTTAACAACATTGCCTTCAGAGTCTGTTGAGAAAACGCCGTCACGTGTATAGTACAACTTTCCGTCAGAGTCTTGAACTACAAAGAAGCCGTTTCCTGAAATCATCAAGTCCATGTCCCTTCCGGTGCTTACAAAGTCACCATTTGTAAAATCTCTTGTAATACCGCCTATCTTAACACCAAGCCCGATTTGTTTAGGGTTTGTTCCGCCGCCGTCTTTTGTTGCGGCACTTCCGTAGGATAAATTTCTTGAGTAAAGCGTTTCAAACGTCATGTTTGCTGATTTATATGCAGTTGTGTTGATGTTTGCAACGTTATTGGCAATAACGTTAATTTGCTGCTGGCCGGCATTTATACCGGTGCTTGCTGTGTGTAAAGCTTGTGACATTATTTCCTCCCGTATGTCTTATATTTATGCTTTTGTTTTTGTTGTAGTAGAACCTGTTGTACTATCCGTTGTTGTGTCGCCAGAAGAACCGGAACCGGTATCTCTTATAGAAGTAATGTATGCAATTGAATAGTATTCACCGTTAACCTTAACTTTTCCTGTGCCGTCTTTGAAGCTCGCTTCTGTAACTATTCCTTTAACCTCTGTTGTTTTTGTCTTATCTTTTTCGTCTGGAATTTCAAGAGTTACTTCTTTGCCAATCATTGAAAGTGTCTGTGTGATTTCGGAATTGTATGACATATCAGTATATAAAGCAGAAAGATACTGCATACAATCTTCTAATCCTTGATTCATCTGTGTCATCTGTTCTAAAGAAGAATACTGCGCCAGCTGTGACAACCATTCAGTGTTGTCTGTCGGCTGTGTAGGATCTTGATTTTGAAGCTGCTGCAGCATCAATGTCAGAAACATATTACTGTCATTTGTCATACCTGTTGTTCTATCTTTAGAGCTTTGCTGATATGCTGCCGTCTGGCTTTGCATTGCTGAAATTGTATCTGCTACTGTACTCATAACTCTCTCCAGTCTGTTTTATACTTTACCATTTTCATTTTCAATAAAGGACATCATCTGTTCGAACTGCTCTTTTCCTCTTTGTTCTTTTTGTGAACCTTGCTCTTTGTTGCCGCCTCTCGAACCTTCCTGTTCTGTCCAATCTGCATTGTATTCGCTCTCCTGAGCATCATTTATTTTTACGCTTACATTATCTACACTAACACCGTGTGACATTAATGTATCTTTTAGTCCGTCAAGCCCTTTCATTATTAAATTTCTTGCTTCCTGTGTAGCAACTGTAAACTGAGCTGATAAACCTTCTTTTGTATTGATTAATTGTATTGAAACTTTACCTAGCGATTCAGGATTAAGAACCATATTAACTTTTGAACCGTTGTACATTCCTTCCATTTGTTTGGTAATCTGTTCAATGATTTTATTTGATGTAACTTCGCTTGAAGAAGTTGGTTTTGTTGTATTTTGTACTGTCTGCGCAGGCTTAGCCTCTGTTTTTACCTCTGCAAAATCTGCATCCGCCTGAAGCATTGCTTTTACACCCTGCTCTTCCGGAGTCTGATTTTGCATAATGTCGTCTTCACCTGTGCTGTCAGATGTTTCTGCTTCAATAGATTCAATCTTTAATTCTTTGAGCTGGTCTTCATCAATAATATCTTCAAGTGATTGTTCTGTTTCTTTACTTACTTCTTTTGAAGTTGTTTGAGTTTCAGAGTTGGATTGAACTTCTTCTGTAGTAACTTCAAAATCTTCCAGAAAACTGTCTATATTATTGTTGGTTAAATCATCTGTTTGAGTTTCAACCTCGGGCTCTGATTTAACTTCTGTTTCTCCATCATCTTTTTTCTTATCATCATCTTCCTCTTCAAGGTTTAGAAGTTTTTTTGTTATTTCATCTGCATCCAGGGTTTCTGTTCCATCAATATCCTGTACCTCTGTTTCTTCTGTATTTGAAGATGTATCATCGCCGGCAGATTTTAAGAAAGCTATTAACTGTCTTATATCGTAAGCAACGCTTCCGGCAAAAGTGTCATTCGGAGAAACGGCCTTTTCTGAAGACTCTTCATCATCGTCTTTGGTATTGTCTTCCGGACGTTTGTCGTTTGAAGCTAAGCTTTGTTGTTTATCAAACAGTTTTTCAAAATCTGTTTTAGACACATTGTCACTCGCTGCAGAGTTTAACTGTGCTGTTGTGTTTGGAATATTGTTTATGCTGTTTAATAAAGCTTTAACCATCTTAACCTATCTTAAATCTTGCTGATGTAATATCGTCTATTTCTTTCATTTCTGCGTGCAGAAACTCTTTGTAGAACTCTTTTTCCTGTTTTTCTTTAAGCTTTTTCAGGGTTTCAACCTTCTGATATGCTTCTTTTACTTCAAGCTGCTTTCTCTCAAGAATAGTTTTTGTATTAGCAATAATTCTTTCCTGATTTTTTGCGTCGCCTATAAGTTTTATACCGAATGTTCTGTGTTCTTCCAGCTGAAAAATGTCAAGATTTTCTGCAGCTGCAAGGGTTTCCTGCATTAATGAGTTTTCCTTCTGGCGTTGGAAGATGTTTTGAAGTTTTTCCTGCTGTGTATTTAGAGCTGTAACAATTCTTGCCATTTCCATCTGGCGTTCTTCAAGCTCTTTTTCGCGCATATCAAGTACAACTTGCAGCCGAAATCTGAATTTCTTCAATTTTACCTACCTCACCAATGGGGGAATCGTTTTCCTGCCCCTTATTACTATATAGCATGTATGCATGACTACCATCCTATATATAGTGTAGATTATAAAATTGTATTCGGATGAAGTCCCTTTATTCCTCTGTAAGCCCGCTCAGGAGTATACTTCCAGCTGTATTTTTCATAAAGCGGTTCAATGTATTTTTTTATCCCATCCCATATGATTTCTGTATTGTACTTGCAGCCCTGACGTTTTAAGTATTCCAGAAGCAGCTCTGTCTGGGTGTTTCCAACTCCGCGGCCAAGCCCGCAAAGAGAAGAGTCAACTATTATGTTTCTATTCATTCTATTTATAAACTGAATTGTCAGGGCAAATGATAATTGAATATTATTATGAGAATGAAATCCGATTTCTACGTTTTTATGTGTGCAGTCGTCAAATATAGAAGCTATTCTATCCAAATCTTCCGGAAACATTGAACCGAAGGAATCAACCAGATAAACAGCATCTGCACCTATAAAATTAGCCCTTTTGCAGAGTTTTTCTACTTCATTATCAGTGTATTCGATAGTATTAGATGCCTGTAGAAAAACTTTATAACCCTTATTTTTAACTTCTTCTGCGGCAAAAGATATTCTGTCTAAGTCATTTTTGTAAAATGCAATGCGTATAATTCCACAGCCGGTTGTTAGTTCGTCAATGTTATATTTTCCGTAATCGAACATTAATGCGGAATTTTTGTTTAAGATTTGTGCATTGTCAAAAAAAACGCAGTCTTTTCTATACTCAAAATCTTTAAGCCAGCCGAGTTCAATAATATCGACTCCGGCAGAATTAAGTGTTTCAATAATGCCGTTTATGCGTTCTTCGCCGAAATTTCCGTTTACAACATACGCGCCGTCTCTAAGTGTACAGTCTAAGACTTTAATTCCCATTTACATATCGTAACAAAAAAATCAATATCAGGCAATTTTTGTTATGTTTATTACTTTATATATATAATAAGTGTGTAATAAAAGGTAATTATGTTATGACAAATCCAATGTATAGTTCTCAGCCGAATTATTCAGGCGTAACAATTCAGATAGCAAATCCGGCAGTTTATGCGGGCGGCGGAGGTATGGATCGCGTAAATTCCTATGGAGTTTCACAGCCGCAAATTTGTCCGAACAATAATTACTATCCTCAGCCGCAAAATGCCCCTGCTGTGTATACACAGCAAGAAGCACTTCCGTCATATCCGCCTCAATATTATTTAAATAATTACAACTATCAAAATAATGGAACGGATGCGCGGAAAAATAAAGAGGCTTCAGCAGAAAACGGCTTGGCAGCAGTTAGAACAGATGCCGAAAACGCCGTTAAACAATATGAGCCTGATATAGAAGAGCCTCAGGATTTTTCTAAATCAAAAGCTGTTATAGATGATTTAGATGCACGAGCAGCAGCTGAAGCAGAGGAAAAGAAAAACAGTAAACAGAAAAGAGTTGTCGCTCTTACTGATGAATACATAAAATCATTAGAAAATTATTTAAACAATCCGAATGATGAAATTCGTTTAATGGCATCAAAAGAGATTTTGACAAGGTTAGATGAAGATAAGGACAGATACAATGATGCAGCATTAAATGCCTTGTTGAACAAAATGCTTCAAGACCCGTCGAAGTTAATCAGGGTTGCAGCATTGAGTGCATTTGCATCTCAGCTAGCAAGCGGTAACGATTATACAATAACTTTACTGCACAACATTCAGCAGAACCCGAGTGCAGATAAAGAAGATGTATTACAGGCAGCAGATATTTTATTAAAGATGTCTGCAGGGACAGAAGTAAAAAATATTCCAAATCCGGCAGTAAAAGAAACTCCGGATAATGATGAAGGACAGAAACAATAATGGGAACTCTGGCAAACATAGTATGTAAAGGTGTAGGAATAGCAGGCATGAGCGCTGTAATTTATGATGCTGCTTCTGTCGCAAAACTAAACTCCAAACGCGTTTCTCAAGCTATGGATGCTGACCATTTTGAAAAAGTTCATGCAGATACCAGAACATTGTCAACAGAGAGCCATATTAATAATGCTATGCAGAAAAAACTTCAGAATTGGCGGATGAATAATCCTGTAATTTCATTTACAGGTAGTGTAAAAGGTTATGTTGGCGGATTTTTAGGTTCACTTGGAGATAATATAATCCCGACAGCATTTGCCTCTCTTGCTCTTGCTGCAAAAGGAACTGCATCCAAAGTCGGCGCCTGGGGTGTTGCAGGCTATGCGCTTTATACGGTTCTGAAAGAAGGCTTCGGGTTCTCTAAGAAATCTCCTATGGACTAATCTTTTTTAGCTTTCGAATAGTTTTCGAGCTTAACATTTAATTCAGAATCGCCATGATCAATTGCTTCGTTCACATCAGTGAGAAGTTTTTTCTGAACCTCTTTTTCTTTCGTAAAAACATCAAGTTCTTTTTCTTTTTTGTAGGAATTTATGCCTGATTTATACATAAACCTTGGACAGATGAACATCATTGTCACCAGAGCTGCACCAACTCCGAACATACCTGCGTTTTTCCATGATGCGGTGTAACTTCTTGCTATTGCTGTGGTTAAAGCTCCGGCAACAGCAGAGATACCTCCGGCATTAAGTATGGCAAGTCTTTTCTCCAGCTTTCTGTTTACAGGATTGTCCAATTCATTTTTTCGCCCCTTGAAGAATACCTTAGGGGTTAAGGCATTGACAGGTTGAATCATAATCACACACACTTTCTTTAATATCTCTAATTTTATTTTAAACGTATTTTACACCTTTTTACATAGTTCTTGAGAATAATTTATTGTAAATAAATGTTAAAATGTTGTTATAAAATTCAAAAATGTGGAATATAGTAACTATATGGATATGTTTAAATCAGGTGCAAATAATACCCCTGAAACCCTTACGGCTGTAGGGGGGGGGGGCTAAAAGTCCGTTATTAGCAAGGTTTAAGCCTGTTTTACGGATTGAGCAGAACTGTGAGGTTAGTCTATGATTAACTTCACTAGTGATGTCGGCTCAATGATCCTCCAATCAACTCTTGAATCTTCTACTATTGGTTTGAATAAAGCTATAGAGAATTTGACGACTGGATTCAAACTTAATCATGCAAAAGACAATGCTGCAAATAGTTCGATTGTAACAGATTTGAATACTAAAATCAGTTCTTTGCTTCAGGTTAGAAATAATACAGAAGACGGTATGTCTTTATTATCAACGGCAGAAGGTGCTCTGGAAAATATTCAGACACTTCTTGAACGTTTGCGTAGTATTACAATGCAGGCTTCCAATGAAACAAACGGTTCTGCCTCTCTTGCATCTTTGCAGAAGGAGGCTGACGAAATAATAGCCCAGATAAATCAAATTCGGGAGAATACGGAGTTTGGAGGGCTTAAGCTCTTTTATACAAGTAAAATAGAAAACAGCTCAAATACCGGAAGTGGCACAGCAGTTTTTAGTAATGCTGTTTCACGCTTGTGTAGCGCGGTATCTGTTTCAAATACAAATAATAATAGTGTCTCTGTTTTGGCAGCTTCTGCATCTGCTTCAACTCCATCTGCTCAGAGTTCAGGTGATGTAATCGAAGGCTCTATTTCTGTTGCGGCAGGGCAGACCAGCTCTGTAGTTATTGACGGAGTGTCATACAGCTTTAGAAACGATAATACAGCGACTTCTAATGTGTCTTATATAAAAGATACATCTACAGGTGTTTTGACCTTGATATGTAATAATTTTACTGTAAAATCACAGTCTGATGTATCTCATAATCTTCTTATTCAAGGTTCAAATAATACGGTTTATGGCGGTGACTTAGATGATACCTTGTATGAGGTTTCCGGATATCAGTCAAATCAATTGTATGGTCAGGGAGGAAATGATACTATTACAATAAATAATCAGCATTCTTTTGGACATGGAGAAGCCGGAGATGATGTACTGAATCTTAATTCTATAGAGGCAAGTTTGTTTGGAGGCGATGGTAACGATATTTTGAATCTATATAAGCCTGGAAATGCTTCATATAAAGCAGCCGGTGGGAATGGAGATGACGTATTTAATATCTATGGTCTAGGTAGTAATTTTAATATTTTGGGTGAAGGCGGTAATGATACCTTTAATATTATTAATGCTGTGAGTAATTATCTGCAAATTGATGGCGGTTCCGGAACGAATACAGTAGCAGGAAAAATAAATGACTATGTTTATTATACAAATGTTGAAAACGCAAACAGCAAAACTTTAAATCTGGCGGCAGGTGAGACCGGAACAATCACTATAGATGGAAAAACTTATACAATAACAGCCAATGATACGGCAAGATCTATTACTGCAGGGCTTGATTCATCTGGGTATGTTCATTTTTTTGCCTCTGGTTCAAAAGTTTCTATTCAGGGAGAGCTGGATAAGTCACATAACGTGATTTTACATTCAAACGAAATGACTTTTTATGGCGGTAATTTAAATGATAATATAACATCCGATGGAGACCGCAATACAATATACGGCTTGGGTGGTGATGATAAAATTCATATGAAAAGATCTGATGGTGTTGTTTATGGAGGAGATGGTAATGATAAAATTACCCTAGACAGCACTCGTTCTTGGTGTGATACAGGTGAAGGCAATAATACTATCTATATTAATACTGATGCTATACATGTTGAAACCAGCGGAACTAATACAATAATAAACAATGCAGGATATAGCGCGAGCATTTCCGGAGATGGGGTAAATACAATCCAAAACAACAAACCTTCAATACAATTATCTCTTCAGGGTGAAAATGACTGGCAAGGATTTACTCTTGGTGCCGGAGAAACAAAAACTCTAAATATAAACGGAAAAAGCTACACAATAACAAACAATCTAGATTCGCAAAATACTCTTAACTATAAATATGATGTAGTAACCGGAAAAGTGACTTTTAATGGTGGTCGTTTGAAGATTTCTGCACAAACAGATGTGGAACACAATGTAGAAATTTATGGAGGATTGCTTACCTTTAATGGAGGAAATCTTGGCAATACTATTGTTGATTATACATACGGATCAACTATAAATGGGGGAAACGGAGATGATAATATTACAGTCAAAGGACGGTGGAACATAATAAATGGTCTTGGCGGGGATGATAATATTACAGTTGATACTCATGTTTATCAATTGTATACAGGAACCGGAAACAATACAGTAACTATTAATACTGATTTGCCATCATTAACATCTATCGTTGGCGGCAGAGGAGATGATACGTATATTTTGAATGGTTCTGTTACAACCCTGACGGATGCTGGAGGTAATAATATTTATCATCTAAAATCAGATAACATAAGTGTAACCGGAGGTAGTGGAAATGATACTTTCTATGTTTCGGGGAATAATAATTTTGTGGCAGGTGCAAGCGGAGATGATTATTTTATCGTAACAGGAAATAACAATACGCTCGATGGTGGTACCGGAAATGACCTTTATACTGACTCAGGTTCAGGTACCAAAATCCAAAATATGAACTATGACCCCAATAGCGGTGAACTTAATTTTACTTATCTAGGTGAAGTAAAAACATTTGAGCTGGATGGAAATATTTATACAGTCACAAATAATAATAACGGACAAAATACGCTTAAATTTTCCAGAAACCCGAATACAGGTATTTTATCTCTTGACGGCTCGAAATTTACAATTGATTCTCCGGATATAAAGAATAAAATAGATATTTACGGGAATAATAATACTATTAACGGCGGTGCGCTTGCGGATGTTATAACGGTTCAATCAGGTTCAAATAATACCATAAACGGAGGAGCTGGTAACGATAATTTAGTTTTAAATTCCGAAAATAATTCACTTTTTGGCGGTGAAGGCGATGATACTTTAACTCTTAATGCTTCTACAAATCTGGAAGTTAATGGAGGCGCCGGAAACGACACCCTGAATATAATTTCAAATAATAATACCAATATAGTTTCCGGCGCCGGAGATGACAATATTAAAGTAAGCGGAACAGGAAATAATATTGAAGCGGGCAGCGGAAATAACTCTATAACTCTGAATGCAGGTAATAATACTGTAATAGCCGGAGATGGAAATAATAGTTTTAAAGTTGGCTCTGATAACAATACAATAACAGCAGGAAACGGAAAAAATAATATTGGAATATCAGGCAGCGGAAATACTTTAACCTCCGGAAATTCAAGCGGTACGGTAAATATTAACGGCGATAATAATGATGTAACGCTTTTGGATGGTAAAAACAATATTGTTATTAATGGAAATGCAAATACATATACCGGCGGTAAAGATGTTGATACTATAAAAATCAGCGGTGATGATAATTATGCAGAAGGCGGCGGAGCTGATGATAAATTTACAGTCGTAAAAGGCCATAATAATACAGTTGATGGAAATGACGGAACACGAAATACGCTAAGAGATTACGGCGTAGATACAACTTATTCCAACATAATGAAGATAATCAACCAGCCATTTGAACTTAATATTAAAGTTGATATAGGAAGCGGTGATGATAAATATATAAGCACATCTCTTAATCTTGAACTTTATGATTTTTCAGTAGATTTGACCACACCTGACAGCGCACGCACAGCTCTTGATATGATAGACGAAATGCTCTCAAATGTTTCGTCGCAGCTTGTGAACATCGGTGCTGCAATTAACCGTCTTGAATTTGTTCTGGATGAACAGAATATAAAAATTGAAAACATGATTTCAACGCGTTCAACCTTAAGAGATGCAGATGTCGCAAAAGAGAGTGCAAATTATATTCGATATCAGATTTTGCAGCAGGCAGGTGCAACCTTGATGTCTGCAACGAGAAATTTAAACGCCCAAAATGTTCTGGGGCTTATCGGACAGCTGTAAATTTTGACTTTTCTGTTTCAATAATTAATCATACAAATAGATGTATACAAATACAGTAACATCTGTCACAATACATTTGTGAGAATATATTATGCCCTTTGTCTATAGACTTCAAAAAGTATTGGAATTTCGTATCCGAGCGAAAGAACAGCAGCTGCTTGTAGTTCAAAAAGCACAGCAGGATGTCTATTTGCAAGAGGAAAAAATTCGTCAAAATGAAGCGGAAATCCGACAAACAATTCAAAACAAAAGAACTGCAGATTTCAGGATGATGGAATATTATGATAATTATCTTCATCACCTCTGGGACAAAGCAGATGCGCTGGAACAGGAAAGACGCAGGCTTCAGGCAATATTAGACGAAGAACAAAAAAAACTTGTAAAACTAGAACAAGCAGTAAAAGTTGTCGAAAAACACAAAGAAAAACAGCGCGAAGCATACTTAGAAGAACAAAAAGCGATTGAACTCAAGCAGTTTTCCGAAATCGGCGTACAAAGATTTTTTATACATTCAAGAGAAGAAGCTGAAGAACAAGAGCTGCAGGAACAATTAAGAAAATTGGAGAGTGAATAATATGAATATCGGTGTAAACTCAAACTTAACAACAAATACAGTATCTTCAACTTCGTCTTCAAAATCTCAAAATGCAGATTCTCCAAAATTTGCAGAGGAACTTCAAAACCTTTCTGGAGAAAAAACTAAAGAAGAAAAAACTTCAGAAACAAAAGAAACTAAAAAATCCGATAAAGAGGCTGAGGAAAAATCAAAGGATGATATCGGAGAAGTAATCGACGGACTGGAAGATGCAGTTGCAGAGATTAATGACAAACTCAACCAGACAGATGAAAATGAGGAATCTGATTTAAAGGACGGACTTATTTCTGTCGATAAAAATACAAAGAATGAGGGTAATGCCTTGATAAATAATGATATGAATATTCAAGACCCGAATGAGGCTCTGAAATTTCAGATGAATGCAAGCATGAACTTTAACAGTGACGGCCAGCCATTTTCTGATTTGATGAAAAATCAGGATAATACAAAATTGAATTCTTCGGCAAAAGATCTGGCCGAAGAACAGGCTGTTCTCTCCACAATGGACGAAAATATTGCAATGGCAAATAAAAACAGGGTTCTTGCAGGTGCTCAGGAAGAAACTCAAAGTTCACGTGTAAAAACTGTTACAAATAGTGACGGCGTTAAAAAAGTTGATAAACAATCTAATGTTACTGTTGAAACTGTTGTTAAATATGACAGCATAATTATGAATGAGAGTGATGTAGATTTCTTTGTGAAACTTGTGGAAAATGGTCAGGCAGATGCATCCGCAGCAGCTGCTAAAAATTCCAAGGTGTCTAAAGCTCTGGCTGATTTGATTGCAAAATCTATGAAAGATAATCAGCCTGTAAGAATAGATTTTGACAATAATATTTCTGTCATTATAAAAATAGGTAGAGATGGAAAGATTTCCGCAGACTTCCTTCCTAGTTCACAGGTAGCGGAAGCATATCTAAAGGAAAATCTGCCGCTTTTAAAACAAAGGTTTGATGAAAGCAATATTGAATATGATGAATTAAATCATAGGCAGCAAAAACAAGACGAAAAAGAAAATCAAAAGAAGGGGCGCAAAGATGAATGATTTGTACACAACAGCCATTAACACCCAGAAAGCAACCGTACAGTGGATGGATGTTTTAGCTGACAACCTTACAAATGTTTATACTCCGGGATTTAGAGAAAACAAAGTTACATTCAAAACTTTCCTCGGCGGTGCGGTAATTGATAACAATGTTAAAAACCTTGGTCAGGGTAAGTCTACTCCAGGTACTTCTAACGAAAACCTGTTTTTTGAAGGAAGCGGATATTTTATGCTGAGAAGTCCGGACGGGAATGTTCAATATACACGTTTAGGAGAATTTACATTTGACTCGGAAGGTGTGTACAGAGCTAAAAGCGGTGCAACAGTTCAGGGGTATATACTTAATGACAAAGGCGAAATTATGTCCGGTACAAAATCTCTGAGCGCAGATTTGTATGAAGAAACAGCCCTAAAAGGCGGTGCTTTAAGTGTTCCGACTACAAACATTAAACTCTGGATTGATCCTAACAATGGCAAGTTTTTAGGTAAATATGATGAGTACGAAATAAAAAATGACGGTACAATTTACGGAAAAGCTGACGGCGGCAATCGTTCTGTTCCGCTTTATAAAATTGCGACAGCAAACTTCCATAATCCAAACGGTTTATATGAAGTTAAAGACGGGCTTTTTGTTGAAACTCCTGAATCCGGAAAACCGGTAGTAGGACGAGGCGAAATCCGTTCAGGACTTCTTGAACAGGCCAATACTGATTTTAAAGCGAATATGTCAGGCTATCAGCAGGCTAAAGTTCAAATGGAACTTGTTAACGCACTGATTAAGTCTAACAAAGACCTGCTGCAATCAGCTATGGAAATGGCAACCCAATAGGAGGGTAAATAAAGCCGGTTAGTAGCTCAGACTACAAGCTTAGTGTGAAGTAAAAACGTACGTAGACCAAGGGGCGGCTAGTCTCGTCAAAATACTAAACTGATTTTTGATTTACAAGCCCGCCTTTAGGTAAAACTACAAACATGGCTAGATAAATTTATTAGTTAAACTCCGTTTTATAGAGGGATTAAGGGATACTTTAATTCCTTTTTTATTATTTGGCCTGTTTGTAACAATTTGTAAATTTTTATTAAAGTTTTTCAAAAATATGCCGTTAAACATAATATAAAGGGTTGAAGCGGCAGGTTTATGAGAAAATTAAAAGGAATAATTATTAACGGTGAATATCTTGGAAATAAAGTCGCATATAACGGGCTTTTCAGAACCATATGCAATATTTCGCCAATAATTATGCTTGAATTTATTAAACTGGTAAGCCAATATGGAACCCTGTATTCACCTATTGAGATTAAAGGTTTTGACCTGCCGGAAGCATATAGAATTATTATAAAATTTGAGAACAAAAAATATAGAGGATACGCTGATTTATCTTTTGTAATTCAGAATGGTAAGCTTATATTAAGCGAGTCTGATGTATGTGTAGAATCTATTATGCCAACGAGAAAAAATATAGAGCCGGAGCCTGTTCAAGAAATAGTTCTTGAAGAATCTGAACCTGTGGTAGAAGAAGAAATTGAACCTATTATTGAGGTGCCTTTGATTGAAGATATGGTGGAGGAACCTGTAGAGCAGGAACCTATCATTGAAGAAGTAATTGAGCCTGCAATTGAAGAAGTTGTTGAAGAAAAAGCTGCACCTGTACCTGAGCCAAAACCTGAAAAGATTGTAATAGAGATCCCTGAATATTCAGAAGATCCTGTACTGGATGAACTTCTTACAAATGCAAATGTCGTTGAGGAAATTGAAGAAGAACCAGCTCCTGTTAAAGAAGATGTTGTGAATACCCCTGGGCCTGCCGCTATAGAAGAAACAAAAGCAGAACCTGTCCAAAATCTTCCGGAACCGCCTCAAAATGAAGAGATTGAAGAGGAAATTACCGCAGTGCAGGAAGCTGAACCTGAAATCGTTTCAGAGCCGGAAATATTTACTGAGCCCCGTATAGAAGAAGCTGAAGACCAACCATTTATAGCACAGGAGTCTGAACCTGAGGAATATTCAGAACCGGCTGTAGAAGAAGTTGAAGAAGAACCATTTATAGTGCAAGAGTCTGAACCAGAGATATTTCATGAACCAGTAGTAGTAGAAGAACAACCAGAAGCTGAACCTGAAATCCTATCAGAACCTGTTATAGAAGAGGCGAAAATTGCAGTAACAGCAGAACCGGAAGTGTTCCAAGATGCTGCGGTTGAAGAACCAGAGCTAATAGAAGAAGAAATAATCGAGGAGATATTAGAAAGTAAAGAAGAACCAATTATAGAACCAGAAGCAGTAAAAATTCAAGAAAAACCGGTAGAGAATACTGAAATAGCAGAAGAAGAATATAAAAAGATTGAGTATACTCCGGATACTCAAAATAATCTGCAGGATATTCTGGAAAACATCATTGCGCAAAATATCACTCCGGAAGTTGTAGTTAAAAAAGTTGCAGCTCCGCGTGAGCATGTTAAACCACAAAAAAACGGACAGCAGAAAAAAGCAGCACCCAAAAGCCCTTTGCAGGAATATCTGAATGCAATTGAGGTTATAGCAGCTGTCGAGAAAAAGGCGCCTCAGTTTAAAATATTACAGAATGGCAAACGCATGGATGTAAAAGTAATAGATGAAAATTGCTTTGTAGTAGGTGAAACAATTTATCGCTGGGGTGATATTTTATATCTCAAAGATTAAAAATTAATACATTCAGTCGATGTTTTGTAAAATTGTGTAAACTTTTTCTAATTTGTGCCGATAAAATAATTGACTAAAGAAAAAATATCATTAAACCCTGTACAGAAAGGTTTAACTAATATGGCAGAAATCGTAAATTTATTATCGCGAGTATTAACTTCAAATCCGCTTGTTCAGTCAGGTGCTGTTGCTCAGACACGCAGCAGTTCAAATCCTTTTGCACAGAATGGCGGTAATCCTTTTGTCACAAGCAATCCATTTGCAAATTACGGGCAGAATAAACCTGTTGCAGGCGGTTATTTTGCCGGATATTACAATAATCAGCCTAATATCGTCGGAAGACGACTCTTTATAGAGGTATAGACTCAAAAATATACCCGATTTATTACCCCAATACAGCCGTACAGAAAATATCTGTATGGCTTTTTGATAATTTAGATGATAAAATGACTTTTGAGGAGTGTAGATATGTTTAAAAAACTAGTTTCTATTTTATTAGTATCATTGCTTGTTTCATCAAATTTGACCGTTTATGCTGCAGATATTCAAAACGGAAGCGTGCAGACTCAAGATGAAGCTTTAGTCCTTCCTAAACGAATAGAAAATGAAATCTATAGTTCTATAGTGCAGGTATATGGCGAAAAGCAGGCTAAAGAAATTTACGACAGAGTTATGCAAATAGCACGTACATCAATTGAAAAACGGCCGGAATATTTAAAAAAAGAAGATTTGAGCCGGCCGGATGACTGGTACAAAGACGAAATTATCTATATGTTTTATGTAGACCAGTTCGGTGTCGTAACTCCTGAAAAACCAAATACCTTTAAAGATACATCTGCAATGTTTGATTATCTGAAAGATTTGGGTGTTACAACTCTCTATCTTCTTCCTTTCGCGGATTCACCAATGTCAGATGCCGGGTTTGATGTTAAAAATCCCCGTAATATAAGGGCTGATTTAGGCGGAAAGGCTGAATTTAAAGATTTTGTAATTGAAGCTAAGAAGAATGGATTTAAAATAAAATCTGACCTTGTACTTAACCATATTTCTGATGAGCATGAATGGTTTCAAGCTTTCTTAAGAGGTGATGTTTCAAAAAAAGATTACTTTGTAGTGAAAGATGAAATGCCTCTGTATACAAAATATGTTGACGAAAAAGCCGGAACAATTGTTGAATATAAAGAAAAGAACGGCAAGATTTCCAGAAGAAGGCTTATATTCCCTGAAATCACAGAGAATCATTATAGAAAAGTTACTCTAAACGGTAAAGATTACTACTTTTATCACACATTCTATCCATTCCAGCTTGATGTAAACTGGGAAAATCCGGAAGTTTTATACTACTGGCTCGGAACAATTAATTATTGGACCAATATGGGGATTGATATATTTAGACTTGATGCAATACCTTATCTTTCTAAAGAGGACGGCACAAGTGCTGAAAATCAGCCCAAAACCCATGCAATTTTAAAACTTATAAGCAATTATATTCAGATGACAGCTCCTCGTACTGTTATTCAGGCAGAGGCCTGTCAATTTCCAAATGATATTCTTCCTTATTTCGGCAAAGAAAGGAAGTTTAAAACAACGATCGATAATCAAGAAAAGGTAATAAAAAGAACTGATGAGTTCCAGATTGCATATCATTTCCCATATATGCCGGCAATATGGGCATCTTTGATAACAGGTGATAAGCAGCATTTTGTAAATGCTTACAAAGCAACTCCGCAGATTCCATCAACTTCTGCGTGGGGAGTATTCTTACGTGTTCATGATGAATTAACATTAGAAATGATTGATCCTCAGACAAGGGAAATTATATACAATGCATTGGCGCCAAAAGGGGCAGAATTTAGAAAAGGACTCGGGGTGAGCGGAAGACTTGCAAACTTTTTGGATAATGATCCAGAAAGAATTGAAATGGCATTTTCAATTCTTATGTCTATGCCGGGCATTCCAATAATTTATTATGGTGATGAAGTTGGTGTAAGAAATAACTTTGAGAATGCAAAGAAAAGCGAAAAAGCTAGAATAGAAAAACAAAAGAAAGGTAAATTCAAACTTTTGAGCTGTTTTGACAGCAGAGATATACACAGAGGTGCAGTTCCTGCGAAACTATTCTACGGAGCTTCAAAAGATTATTACGAATTTAACAGTAAAGTTTATAAGAAGGTAAAAAATTTAATTGAGCTGAGAAAAAGCCTTCCTTCTATGTCAAAAGGAGATTTTACTCTGCTTAAAACTTCTTCCCCTGCAAATTTTGCATACATAAGAAGCTATAAGGATGAAAAAATACTTGTAATAAACAACCTTTCTGGAGAGAAACTTATTGCAGATATTACAATTCCTGTAGAAGTAGTATTGAAGTCAGACGGCAAACATATTGATACATTTAAAAACCTTGTGAATGGTGATGATGTGAAAGTTGATGTTTCTCTTACAAATCGAACAATGCATTTACGTATAGCTCCATACGGCGTTGTATGGCTGAAGTTGTAATAAAAAAGCTCTCTTTATTAAGAGAGCTTTTTATTTATTGTTTTACTGCAAAATGAAATTCTTCAGCCCAGGTTTTAAACCCTCCAGAAAGTTCCATTACTGTAAAAGTGTTTTGTGCCAGAAGAAAAGCTGCTCTTGCGCCTAAATGACAGTAGTTGTTATAACAATAGATAACATGCAAATCGTCTTTGTTAAGTTCTTTCATTCTGTCTTTTATTTCTTCATAAGGCATAGATATAGCGCCCGGTATATGCCCGATTTCATAATCTGAGCGCATTCGTACATCAATAATTTTTACGTTACGCTCTTCGCTTAACTCTTTGAGTTCAACAGGGCCTAAGGTAAATGCTAATTTTTTTGAAAAATAACATTCAGCTTTTTCACTATTGTTTCTTATGTTTTGAATATACTGGTCAGTCATAAAAATCTCCTTTTCTAAATACTGTAAGTGTACTTTGTTGCAATAAACATACTAATCATTATCATTCCTGTGATTAAAAAATTAACTCCGGCGAGAATTCCAACCACCCACAAAGCAGTAGAAGGAAGCCCGAGTATGATTATTAGACCAAGAAGAAACTGGAGTACTGCAACAGGAATATCTGCCCACCAGAAATAAAGGGTTTTTCTATTTTGAATGGCAAAAGCGCAGGTAGAAACACTTTCAAGCAGAAAATAAACCCCGATAATACTGGTTATAAGAACTAGATTAAACATTGGCGCCATAAATAAGAATATTCCAAGCGCCATAAGTATTAAACCGAGTATAATATTAAGTATAAAGTGGCGGGTGTAGTTTCTGGTAAGAATAGCATTAATAGCTTTGTAACCGCCGTAGATAATGAATGCAAGACAAATCATCATTCCAAAAGTTATCGTTGTAACCTTTGGAAGCATTAACATAGCGAGTCCTAAAATTGTCAGAAGAATACCTTCTGTAAGGACATAGCTCAAAAAACGTTTTTCAGTCATAAAAATCTCCTTTTAGTTGATATCCCTACAAGGATACATGCTTAAGGATTTTTTTGTTTGCCTGAAAGACTGATATTTAGTAATTAATTTTTCCGTAATAATTTTTGTAAAATTCTTGAGGGTTCAGCTTAAGAATATTTTTAAACATTCCTATATGCTGTAATCTTTCGGTTATTTGCGGGTTAAGATTTTCGGAATTGTATTTTCTAAGTCTATCTTGCATTTCTCTATAAAAATCTTCTTTCATATTCTCATCTGCCAGCATAAACATTAAGGCAAATTGTTTATACTTATATTGGAAAAAAGCATATTTGTATGGTTCAAATATATTTTTTTTGTTCAAAAGCTCTTTGATTTTGTCTGTAATTCTAAATATTTCAAAAATATTTTTCTGTATAGTTTTTTTATCCTTGTAATAATACTGAGCATCCGGATTAACAATTATAGTTCTGGCATTAAAAAGTGTTAAAAAGAAGAAATACTGTTTTTCAAGCCCAACTATGCTAAAATCTCCGAGTGACTTTAGAAATTCTTTCCTGAAAATTTTGTTCTCGCAGCAAAAATTTTCGTTAAACGGGTTTGCGTTATCTAGGAAAGTATGTTTGTAGGATTCATCACTAATGTTTTTCCAGGTCTTTATGTCAAATACAAATTCCGGTTCAGTTGTTTTTAGTCCTAATTTAGAGCCGTTAAATATGTATATATCGGGTTTATGTTCGATACATGCAAATTTTTGGTAAAGCGAGAGTGATAAACGGCTGTCTGGATTAATGAAATGTATATACTCTCCTTTTGCTGCATCAATACTGCTGCAAATCTCAAATTCTTCAAATATCTGTAGTTTTAAAGAATTACTGCATTCTTCAGAAAGATTTGTTTTTTCGGGTATAATTACTGATATCAGCGGATTATTCATGCTCTTCCCTTTAAATGTGTTTCAAAATGTCTAAAATCACGATAACTCTTGTTGAGTATTGTTTGATACGCATAATAAATATTTTTTCTTTTTAGAATATTCATATCGTATTGGGAAAAATCGATATTCCCGTATGTTTTTTGAAGCAGATTGAACATTTCTCTTTTTGTACTACCAGAGGTTTCCAGGGTTCTGACAAGAGAGCTTTCCATCTGGCTTACAAGCAAAATTGTTCTGTATTTTTCGAACTTTCCTGACGCTTCAAAAATTTTTGAGGTAATTTTATTAATTTCAAAAATATCAATAAAGTTTTTACCAGCGTTTGTAATAATTGAACTGGATGATTTTCTATAAAAATATAGCGGTTCAAGGTCATAAGAAATTTTTTCTGCATTAAGCCAGCATTGAGCAAAAAATGGAATATCTTCAAATATTAGCCCTTCTGGAAACGAAAAATCTTTGATGAAAGATTTTTTATACATTTTTGCCCACGCACTGAAAAGCATTTTTAGATAGAATTCTGGACCTAAATCTTTTTCGCAGAAAACCGGAGTTTTAATATGAGCGGTAAAATCTTTGTTGTTCGGGAGTTCCCATAATTTGAATTCTGATGGTTGTATCTGGTACGCGTATGAAAACATAAAATCAGTGTCATTTTCAGACATATTTGTATGCATTTTTTCGAGAGCCACAGGTGATAAGAAATCATCTGAGTCTACAAAAACGATATATTCTCCATTTGCCTGCTTCATACCGGCATTTCTGGCAGCAGATAACCCTAGATTTTTCTGTGAAAAAATTTTTATACGTCTGTCCAGCTTTGCGTATTGCCTGAGAATATTCAAACAGCTATCTGTCGAGCCGTCGTTTATGCAAATTATTTCAAAATCATCAAAAGTTTGGTTAATAAGGCTGTCCAAACAGACATCCAGATACTTTTCAACATTGTATACAGGAACAATAACAGAAACCTTAGCCATAAATTTATTATATCAGATTAGTAAATTTTTGTAACACTTTACCTGTTAACCCTAAAGTTTTAGAAAATTATGCCGTTAATACCTATATAATGTAACATTTTGAATAAAATGTTACATTATCATATTTTGATTGTCATAAACTTTATTTATTAAATTTTTTACCGGCAGCTTGTTCTATATTTTATTAGAATAAGCTTTGTGCATTGGTCTGAATATAGCGGTATTCCTGAGAATGTAACATTTTATTCAAAATGTTATGTTCTCAGGAAAGGAGAATGATGGACATAAATCAATATAGTATTTATACGACTGTTTCTAAAAATGAGAATAAAAATCAGGATGACCTGGCAAAAGCATCAGAAATAACCGCAATGCTTCATAAGTTTGATAATGCAGAAAATGCAAAAGAATGGCTTAAGGAAAATTTTCAAATTTGCGGTGATACAAAAAATTTACCTATAGCATACGGCGTAAGCATTACTACAAAGTCCAACAAAACATCATTAAACGTTATTGTACAGCAAAAGAATAAGATAATGACATTTAATTACAGCAGTCAAAATAAGGAGTAAAAATGAAGGCGACATCATTAGAAGTATTTCAACCAAGAATTGCGACAAACAATTCATCTCAGACTTCCCGAACCACCGAAAGTAGTCAGCAGAGCAATTCAACATTTAGCTTTGAAGATTTGTTAAATGTACTATTAGAAGATGGATTTAATGCACTACTAGACAAATTAAAAGAATTGAAAGCTAATGGAATAATCTCATCAATAAAAATTGTAACAGACGCAAGTACTGGAAAAACTACTATTAGCGGAGAATATGATGGGGTTGAATTTGAATTTATTGGAAATTTAAAGAGCAATAATGAAGTGCCTGATGTTAATCAACCAGATCCTGAGCCAACGCTTACTCCTGAGCCAGACCTAGAAACTAATAATACAGATGGCCCAGCAAGTATGGACGGAGTTAATGGAGAGGAGGACACTCCTACGCAAGCTACTCCGGAGGCAGAGTCGGAAACAAAATTAACTACGGTTTCAGATGCTGCATCAACAATTCAGAACAAGATTTCTACATACATTACAGGCTCTGAAATCAACATGTATGCAAAAATTTACTCAAAAATTCATACTGAATTCGGGCTTGATTCTAATGGCAAGATAATCTTCCAGGAATCTTCAACCCAGGAAGTTTACGATTACCTCAAAGATCAGATTGTTACAGACATGACAGAACAATATCCTGACGAAGTCGCAGCACTAGGTGGAGCCGAAGGACTTGAAAGAATTTTACAGGCAGCATGGATTGAAACTTACAGTTCATTCAATTCTTCCCAGAGCAACGACACAAAAGCTTTTGTTAATAAAGTTGTTGCTAATCTGAAAACTATCCTTAGCAAAATCAGCAATAATCAAGATTTATTAGAAGTCTACACAGGAAAAGCAAACTATGCTGATAAAACCCTCACAACAGGACTGTCAAATTATTCCAGAAGTTCTGCAATAACATACTCAAATGGAGCGGTATTCACTGACGGTAGCGTTCATATAGATGACAACGCTTCTGACAAATTATATCAGCAAACAATGACAGATTTGTTAGAAAGATTAAAAGCTAAGTACCCTGATTTGAGCGAAGCTGATATTGAAAAGCTGTTCCAGCAGGCACAGTTAAACGCACTCCGGAACTGCGTAAATAACACAGCAGACTGTCCTTACGGAACTGATAATGGAGGCAATGACAGAGTATATGATGCAAAACTAGACTGGGGCGGTAAAGACAGTCGAAAAGGCGACAAGAACAAAATCCTGATGCAAGAGTTGGTACAGCTTGTACTCTATAACTTTGATAAGTTGATGTATGCAAACCCTGCCGGAGCAAAAGATACAGACTCGGTGGTCCCAGATAACATAAAACCGGCTGTTCCAACTTTGAGTAATGAAGAAAGCAATACAATCAAAACCGCTGCTTCTGAGATAAAAAATAAAATATCAACATACATTACGAGTTCTGAAATCAATATGATGTCAAAAATTTATTCAAAAATTCATACTGAGTTCGGGCTTGATTCTAACGGCAAGATAATCTTTCAGGAAAGCTCTACAAAAGAGGTTTACGATTATATGAAAGACCAGATTGTTACTGATATGACAGAAAGGTATCCTGACTTTGTCGAGGCGCTTGGCGGTTCAGACGGACTTGAAAGACTATTGCAAGCTGCATGGATTGAAACTTATAGTTCTTTCAATTCTTCCCAGAGTAACGATACAAAAGCTTTTATGAACAAAGTTGTTTCAAATCTGCAAACTATCCTCAGTAAAATCAGCAATAATCCTGAGTTGTTAGAAGTTTACACAAGTCATACAAACTATACTGACAAGACTTTGACTGACGGGCTTGAGAATTACAAGAACTCATCCGCAATAACATATTCAGATGCCGATATCTATATGGATGGATCTGTACATATCCAAGATACTCAATCTGACAAGCTCTATCAACAGACAATGAGTAGCTTACTTGACAAATTGAAGGCTAAATATCCTAAGCTTGATGAATCAGTAATTGCAAAACTCTTTAAACAGGCACAGGTTAATGCTCTCAATAATTGTGCAAACAATACAGCAGACTGTCCTTACGGAACTGATAATGGAGGTAATGACAGAGTATATGATACAAAGCTCGACTGGGGTGGTAAAGACAGTCGAAAAGGCGACAAGAACAAAATCCTGATGCAAGAGTTGGTACAGCTTGTACTTTACCACTTTGACAAACTGCTTTACGCGCAGGCTGCATAAACTAAGTTGAAGAGTGACTAAGTAATTATGTTATGAAGTGACTGCACACTGTCAACCTTGAGTAAAGCTCAAGGTTGACAGCTATTCTTAGCAAGCTCCACAAGTAATTATCTTAACAAATATATAACAGTGTTTTATTTCTGTCTTTTCTAATAAGGTAAAGGGGGGCGTCAAACTTGTAGAAATACTTGAAAAATTTTCTAGTATATTGTAAACTTATTGTACAAAAGCTAACCCAGAATATAAGTACAATGATTTTAAAAAGACCCCAAAAACCAAAGAGAGTAAGCTTAAAAGGTGCTGTGCAGATTAACCGCAACAGTTATTTTGTCTATGCTGACGAGGGCGGCAAAATGTTTCTGAAAAACGGAAACGACGAACGTTTGCAAAAAGCTGTCGTAAAGAATATGATTGCTCTTAATCCTTCAATCAGCGGGCTTTTGAAAAAATATAAAATAAAGCCGTCTATTGATACAAAAACTCTTAAAGAGTTGACAGGCGGTCATATGAATGAAACCTGCAATGTTGCAATGGGTGTTTATTCATCACTTTCGGAAGCTATGCGTATGGAAGTTGATAAGAGTAAGATAAAAGAAGCTTCAATGCTGCACGATTTAGGAAAAGTTTTAATACCTTCTAAAATCCTGAATAAGCCTGCAAAGCTTAATGTAAAAGAGCGTGAAATAATGAATATCCATTCAACTCTAGGGTATGAACTGCTTAAGACACAGAATATTTCTGCCGAAACTCTGGAACTTATTAAATATCATCATCAAAACTTAAAACATACAGGATATCCTGAATTGGAAGAAAGTATTTACCCATCTGATATTGGAGTTCAGATAATTTCTATTTCGGATAAATATAGTGCACTTAGAGAAACACGGGTTTACCGGCGAAAACTTAGCCGTGTAGAAGCTCTGTTAATACTCTACCGTGAAGTACGCGAGGGAAAAATTCATCCAGAAGTTTACAATGCTCTTGTAAGTTACGTAACTAAAACAGGCATTTAATATTGAAATGCGTCTTCAAGCATTCCATTTTTTGAAAAATACAAAGATAATTGAGCTTCTTGTTCGTCTTCGTCGTTCACGGTTCCTTCTCTGTAGCTTGTAGGTTTATTATTTTTATCAAATCCAAATTCTTTGAATTTGTCATTATCCTGAATATTTACACGATAATTCCCGTTTTGGTAATAATACGTTGTCTTTGTTTTATTTTCACCCAAATTTTCTTCAATTACCTGTATATCATCTTCATAAGATATTGTCTTATCAGGCATTTTTAACTTTGATAGTGTGCCGTCAGGGTTAAACTTTATACTTAACTCCTGGTTTGTTATCTCAGCAGGTGCACCGTTTGAGTAAAATTTTTTATCTCCTTCGGTGTTTTTCAGCTCATCTGTAACTTCAAATTTTTCTGCAGGTTTTAATTCGGAATCATTCAATTTCTCACGGCCAAAACCGTTCGGGATGATAATTTCCACTTTTTTGCTTAATTTATACATTCCGCCGTTATAAAATTTTGCATGAGTTTCTATCTCTTTATTTTTAACGTGTTTGTGATGAGTTACTTCTTTTAACTGTTTGTCTTTGTCAAAAACAACTTGGCTGTATACATCACCTTTCTGCTTTGAAACAGAAAAACTCTTATTCCAGTCGGAATAACTTTGAGTATTTTCTTCGTCTTTATTATATTCAGTTTTAGATGCATACTTCAATTTTCCGTTTTCATAACTTGTATAGCGTAATTCTTTTCCTGTTTCAGGAGAATATTCTATTATGGATATTTCATTGTCATCTCTGTCGTTGTTCTGTTCTAGAATAACTTTTCCTGTCTTTTTATCCTTTGTTATAATTTTTTCAATGGAATTTTCATCATCTTCATAAGGCGTGTAAATAGTTATTTTATCATCATCTTCATTAACTATGGAATGGAGTTTTCCTTCCGGTGTATAAATCTTTTCTCCCTCTACTGCCGTTGGAACTTTTGCTTCAAGTGGCTGCAGAGCTATGTTGTAAGCCGCGAGGGCCTCTGTTCCGTTAAGATTTTCTATTGGTGCCGGTGTCTTTTCTTCTTCTTTTTTTTCAGCTTTAAATGCCGGTTTTGTTACAAAATTAATACAGCTTAAACTATTTACCCTAATCATTTTATTCTCCACAATATACTACACATTTTAATTAAAACTCAAAAATAAAAAAATTGCTATCTTTAGTGTATAATTTAACTAAACAAATAGAGAGGTAGGAAAGTATGCAAGTTTCATTAAACTGGTTGAATGAATTAGTAGATTTAAAAGATTTAGATGTTAAACAAATAGCTCATGAGCTTACTATGAGCGGGTTAGAAGTAGAAGAAATTGAAGAAGTAAGACCTAAGTTTACAAATATAATAACAGCAAGAATAGAAAAAATAGACAATCATCCAAACAGCGACCACTTGCATCTGGTTACCGTAAATACCGGTTCCGGTCTAAAAACTGTTGTTTGCGGCGCACAAAATATTGAAGTTGGACAGGTTATACCGTATGCTTCTGTTGGAAGCAAAGTTCTTGACAGAAAATCCGGTGAGCAGTTTGAACTTACTCCGGCTGTAATCAGAGGTGTTGAATCTCAAGGTATGCTTTGCTCTGATGATGAACTCGGTGTTTCTGATAGAAATTATCAGGAAGAAGACGGTATATTAGTTTTGAATAGAATTTTCCCTAATGTCGGCCTTGGACTCAATGTTGAAGATGTTCTTGGTTTTGAAAAGGATTATATTTTGCATACTGCTCCGACTGCAAACAGAGGTGATCAGGTTTCTGTAATAGGTATTGCAAGAGAACTTTCTGCTTTATTTAACAGACCGCTTAAATTTGAATATGCGCAACATGACACTTCTATGGCAGATTTTAAAGTTGAGATTAAAGATAGTGATGTGTGTAAATACTATTCAATCGGTGTTTTGAAAAATATTGCAATTAAGCCTTCACCTGATTGGATGCAAAAAAGATTGATTGCGTCCGGAGTCAGAGCAATTAATAATGTTGTTGACATTACAAACTATGTAATGCTTGAATATGGCACGCCGCTGCATGCATTTGACCTGGATAAACTAAATGGGTATCTTTGCGTAAGACGTGCTGAAGAGGGTGAAACGCTTGTAACTCTTGATGAGGTAGAAAGACAACTTAACCACGATACAGTGGTTATTGCAACGGAAAAAGAGCCGGTATGTCTGGGCGGAGTTTTCGGCGGTGCTAACTCTGAAATTGATGATAATTCGAAAAATATTGCGCTTGAAGCTGCTTATTTTACTCCTCAGGCAAACAGAAAAAGTTCAAGAAGTGTAGGATATAAATCAGATGCCTGTGCCAGATTTGAAAGAGGAGTTGATATAGAAGCTGTCAAACCGGGGCTTTTGAGAGCAGTTGAATTAATGGAAAAGTATGCTGATGCTAAGTTTGAAGGTATGTGTGAAACAGGTGTAAACAAGCTTGAACCGATAGAAATAACTTTGAGATATCCGCAGATTAAGAGAGTTTTGGGCTGCGAAATTGAACCTACAAAATGCCTTTCTATCTTAGAAAAACTAGGATTTACTATTCTTGGCAAAAACGAGATTGCATGTAAGGTTCAAGTTCCTTCTTTCCGTGCCGGAGATGTAACAAGAGAATGTGACTTGATAGAAGAAATTGCAAGAATTAACGGCTATGATAAAATAACTCCGACGCTTCCAAACAGAGCAGGAACTCCTGAAATTTCTGTTGCAGAACGCGTCGTAAACAAAGTTCATGACCTTATGCGTGCGGCAGGCTTAAATGAAATGCAGACTTCTTCATTGATTGGCGAGCCTCTTTTGAAACAGTTTAATATCCCTTATGATAAGGAAAAAGCTGTTTTTGTAGAAAATCCTGCTTCAGAGGATTTTGCAATGCTTAGACAATCCCTTATTCCGAGTGTTTTAAGCTGTATGAAATACAATTATGATAACGGACAAAAGAATTTTTGGGGTTATGAAATCGGAAGAAGCTATGTGAAAATCGGCGCTGCTGATGAAAAATTCTCAGGAGTTAAAGAAACTCAGGTTCTTGCTGGCGTCATTACAGGAAATGTTCAAAATTCGCTCTGGCAGCAGACCGGAGAAGTTGATTTCTATACTGTAAAAGGTATTGTTGATAAACTTCTGGAAGAGTTCGGGCTTTCAAGACGTATAAAATTCTCGCTTCTTGCTGATTCTCCTCTTGCAGATTCTCACAAATGTCTGCACCCATACAAAACAGCTGTATTAACAATGCTGGGCAAAAAACCTGAAATTATCGGATATTATGGTGAATTGCATCCGGAACTTAAAGGTAAATTGAAATTAAACCAGAATGCGTTTATATTCAAACTTGATTTGGATATGATGATTGCTGCGGTTAATGAAACAGTACCTAGATTTAAAAAGCTGCCTGCATTCCCGGAAGTACAGAGGGATTTAGCGGTAATTGTTCCTGTGAAAACATCGTGGGATGAACTTGAAAAGGTTATTAAAAAAGGCGTTGATAATAAGGTATTCTCAGGAAGTGAAGTCTTTGACGTATATCAAGGTGAACATGTTGAGGATGGTTTCAAGTCTGTTGCGTTCAGGATAAGAATGCAGGATGCGAATGCAACAATGACCGATGAAGCAATTGAAACACAGATGGCAAATGTGAGAGCTGCCCTTAAGAAAGCTATGCCTGAATTAAGCTTTAGAGAGTAATATTTATGGCCCAAAAATCAGGTTATTTAAACAGAACACTGGAATTTCATAAGATTTATGAAGAAGAAATTATTCCTATATTAAAAAGCTATAAGCAGCAAAAAGAAAAAGCAGATGAGAAAAACCGTTATGATTATTTGGGAGCTGCGCTATGCTTTCTAAGTTTAATTACGTTTATGCTAGCTTGTTCTGGTTCTGTAGAAAGATTCTATTCGATGATATTAGTTATAGTTAGTGTACTTGTGTGCTTGTTAGGCTCTAGCATTATGGAACCTATGAGGGCAGAACTACAAAATAATGAATTAAAGAAAAAATTATTCTTCAAAAAGAAATGTATGTCCAAGCTGCTCAGGGTATTCGGTAATATAAAATGGTATAACAATTGTGAAGTCATTAAAACAGTTGAAATTTGTGAAACAGGGCTTTTCCCGCCTATATTGTATAGGATTACGGATGATGAATTCGTTGGAGAATATCAAGGTGTCAAGTTTCGAATGAGCGAAACAAAATTCCCAATAAACCGTTTTATCGGCTTTACGGGAATTATTCTTGCATTTGAGGCTAATAAATCTTTTGAAAGCCATACAATTATTGTTTCAAAGCTTGCACCAGACCGACATCATTCTTTCAAGTTGGAACCTGTAACTTTAGAAGATCCAAAATTTTGTAGAGATTATAATGTTTATTCTTCTGATCAGACAGAAGCCCGTTATCTTATAACTCCATCTTTTATGGAACGTTTTAGGAAACTGAAAGTAGCATTTAAGACAACAGATATAGCGTGTGCTTTTTTAAAAAACAAAGTAATCTTTGCTTTAGATAGCGAAGGTTTATCAGGTTTGTCAAAAAATTTATTTGAAATTGACGCTTATTCTGCATTTACTGATGATAGGGAAGCAATTAATATTTTTTATAATGAATTGACATCTGTATTAGATATGGCAGCTTATTTCAAACTTGATGAAAAGACCGGATTGTAGGAAATTTTTATCAGATGATTATAACAAAGGAGGCTTTATGCCAAAAAACAAAGGTTATCTTCAAAGAACACTGGAATTTCATAAGAATTACAAATCGAAGATTGCGCCGATTTTCAGGAGTTATGAAGCTTTCCGTAAAAAAGAGCTTGCAAAATTCTGGTTTATGATTATATCCGGAATATTGATGCTGTGTAATTTCCCTCTTATGCTTTTGCTTTCAGATAGTATCTTAAGCGATATTGCATGTGATTATTTTGTTGCATATTTAATATTAATGATGATATTTATGACGCTTGGCATCTTGCTTCTTTTCATCGCACCTAAAAAAATCAAAAATTTTGCAATGAAAATTAAGTCGGACTGTCTTTCTAAATTACTCGAGGTTTTCGGTGATATTCGATGGCAGAATGGTAAAAATATTATAGACGATTGGGAATTAAATAGAAGCGCATTATTTTCCAATTTTAATACCAGATATACTGATGATGAATTTTCCGGAAGCTTTAAAGGCGTGCCGTTTAAGATTTGTGAAACAAATCTGCTTCAAATAAGCGGCTCGGGAAAAAGCAGAACCTGTATACCGGTTTTTAAGGGAGTTGTAATACAGTTCAAATCGAATAAAATAATTAGAAACCGGACTATGATTGCTACAAAGGGTGATTTTACAGCAAAAAATTCGTGGCTGCTTTTATGGCTCGGGTTATCAATGCCTTTAATACAGATGTTAATAGAACAACCGGCAGGCTGCCTTATAGCTTTTGTGGTTTTGGGACTAATATGCTGGGGAGGCTCAAAAATTTTGTACAAAGATGAGGAAAGACTTGATGAAGTTAAGCTCGAAGATCCTAAGTTCTGCAAAAAGTTTAATGCATATTCTTCTGATCAGGTTGAAGCACGGTATCTTTTAACAACGGCTTTTATTGAGAGATTTCAAAATCTTAACACAGCATTCGGAGCTAAAAAGGCAAAATGTTCTTTTTATGGAGATAAGATAATGTTTGCAATAAGTACTAACAAAAACCTTTTTGAAATCGGAAGTCTGTTCAAATCACTTGAAAAACCTGAGGCAGTCAATAAATTTTATAACGAGCTGTCTTCCATCTATAGTATGATTGATTATTTCAAACTTGACGAAAAGGTCGGATTGTAGGATTGTTTTAATCAAGGAGATTGGTTTATGAGAAAAATTTTAATTATATTATGTTTGTTTTTTATGATGCCGGTTTTGGCGGATACAATGCCGTTTTATATGAATTCAATTCCTAAAAATGCAATAGGTATGTATCAAACCGGTGAGAACATTACATTATATTCTCACCCTGAGGCTAATTCGGCGGTTATAAAAAAACTCGATTTTTCGTATGACCCGAATACAATGCCGGATAATGTTTTTGCTGTTTTACTTAATGAAAAAAAACTGGGCTTTTTATACGTATCTGATATCGGTGATGATGGCTGGGTAGAAGTTATTTATGATAAGATTACAGGGGCAAAAGGCTGGGTGCAGACGGAAGACAGGTTTCAATTCCTGCCGTGGCTGAGTTTTTATAATATGTATGGCAGAAAATACGGGTTAAGAATTTTGAAAGACGCACCTGATGAGATAGAAACCCTTCACGCAAAGAGTGAGGATTTATCTCAAAATGTTGCTACGCTGAGATTTGTAAAACAAATCAAACTAACAGTAATCCGCGGCAACTGGGCCTTAGTATCTGTTGTGGACATAGATAAAACACCTAAAACAGGCTATATGAAATGGCGCGGAACTGACGGTACAATTTATGCTTTTCCGAATATAAAATAATTTATACGGGTTGTGCAATCCTGTTTTTGACATCAACTGCAAAAGTTGCCGCTATACATTCTGCTGCGGGATGAAAAAAAGCCTGCTTGCCGTCCGCAGCTTTTTTGTAGTCAGATAGTTTGCCTTTGAATTTGAGCTTCGCAAATTCTGCATCGCAGTTTGCCGGATTAATATCAATCAGTGTTATGCCTTGTTTATCCAAACCTAATTTTGAGAAAGTTTCAAAGCCTTTTTGTTTAAATATCTGGTTTTCGGCATCGTTAAAAAACTTTTTGCGATAGTCTTTCAAATATATGCTGTAAGGTTTTTTCAAAGTTTGTTCTGAATATTTTTTTACAGCATATCCGGCGCCGATACCTATAGCAGTATCTGTATAGTTATGTTCAGCCATCAATTATTTCCCCATTAAATATATAAAGTATTTTTCGTTTGAAAAATTGCCCTGCTTGTTGTTTCCTTCCCCCCTTGAAAAAAGTGCACTTTTTTTGTAATATATACTAAGATAAATATATTTATAAGAAGAGGAATTTTTTTAATGTTCGAACGTTTTACTGAAAAGGCGATAAAAGTTATTATGCTGGCTCAGGAAGAAGCCAGACGCCTTGGACATAATTTTGTAGGTACCGAACAGGTTTTGCTCGGACTAATTGGAGAAGGTACAGGTATTGCAGCAAAAACTCTTAAATCAATGGGAGTTAATCTCAAAGATGCAAGAATTGAAGTTGAAAAAATAATCGGAAGAGGCTCCGGTTTCGTAGCTGTAGAAATTCCGTTCACACCAAGAGCAAAAAGAGTTCTGGAGTTATCCTGGGATGAAGCCAGACAACTTGGCCATAATTATATCGGCACAGAACACCTGTTGCTAGGCTTAATCCGTGAGGGAGAAGGCGTTGCAGCAAGAGTGCTTGAAAATCTCGGTGTTGATTTAAATAAAGTAAGAAGCAACGTTGTTAAGATGCTTGGTGATTCAAAACCTCAAACTTCAGGTGCGGGTGTTGGCAGTTCATCATCGTCTTCTCAGGCAAGCAAGGTAAAAACTCCAAGTCTTGATGAGTTTGGAACTGATTTAACACAAGCTGCTTCCGAACAGCGTCTTGACCCTGTTGTAGGCAGAGAAAAAGAAATTGAACGGGTTATACAAATTCTTGCAAGAAGAACTAAAAATAATCCGGTGCTTTTAGGTGAACCGGGGGTTGGTAAAACTGCAGTAGCAGAAGGACTTGCAATCAGAATTGTTAATAATGAAGTTCCTGATATTCTTGAAAATAAAAAGATTATTCAGCTTGATATGGGGCTTTTAATTGCAGGTACCAAGTACAGAGGTGAATTTGAAGAACGTCTTAAAAAGATTATGGACGAAATTCGTCAGGCAGGAAATGTAATTCTTGTTATTGATGAAATGCATACACTTATCGGAGCTGGTGCTGCAGAAGGTGCTATTGATGCTGCTAATATATTAAAACCGGCTCTTTCCAGAGGTGAAATTCAGGTAATCGGTGCTACAACTTCTGATGAGTACAGAAAGTATATTGAAAAAGACTCTGCTCTTGAAAGAAGATTCCAGCCTGTAATTATTGAAGAACCGTCAATTGATGAAACAATTGAAATTATCAGAGGTTTGAAACCAAAATACGAGGAACACCATAACCTTAATATCTCTGACGAAGCGATTGTTGCTGCAACAAAATTATCAAGCAAATATATCAATGACAGATTTTTGCCGGATAAAGCAATTGACGTAATTGACGAAGCAAGTTCTAAGGTCAGATTAAAAGTCTGTACACTTTCTCCTGAAGGTAAAGAACTTGATAAAGAATTGAGAGAAATTATCAAGGAAAAAGAAGATGCTATAAGAAATCAAGAGTTTGAAAGAGCATCAGCTTTGCGTGATGATGAAGCTAACATGAAAGATCGTATTCGTGAAGTTTCTGAAGAATGGAGGCGTCAAAACGATGCTAATAAGCCGACTGTGACAGAAGAAGATGTTGCAGAAGTTATTGCTACAATGACAGGCGTTCCAGTAACAAAACTTACAGAAGGCGAGTCTGAAAGATTATTAAAGCTTGAAGATACACTTCACGCAAGAGTAATCGGACAGAGCGACGCTGTAACTGCTATATCAAAAGCAATTAGACGCGCAAGAGTTGGTTTAAAATCTCCGAACAGACCTATTGGAAGCTTTATCTTCTCTGGTCCTACCGGTGTTGGTAAAACAGAACTTGCAAAAGCTTTAGCAGAAGCTATTTTTGGCAGCGAAGATAATATGATAAGAGTGGATATGTCAGAATTTATGGAAAAACATTCTACTGCAAAACTTATCGGCTCACCTCCAGGGTATGTAGGTTACGATGACGGCGGACACCTTTCAGAACTCGTTAGAAAGAAACCTTATTCAGTTATTCTTTTTGATGAAATCGAAAAAGCCCATCCGGACGTATTTAATATAATGCTCCAGATTCTTGATGACGGACGTCTGACAGATGCAAAAGGTAGACATATTAATTTCAAAAATACTGTAATTATTATGACTTCAAACGTCGGTGCAAGCATGATTACAACTCAGGGCAAACTCGGGTTCTCTACTGCTGATGACGCTAAGAAAGATAAATACGAGAAATTAAAAGAAACAGTTAACGAAGAATTGAAAAAGGCATTCAGACCTGAATTCTTAAACCGTATTGATGATATTATCGTATTCTCACATCTGAGCAAGGAAGAAATCCGTGAAATCGTTGACTTGATGATGAAAGACTTGTTCAAACGTCTATCAGAACGTGAACTTTCTATAGAAGTTACAGATGAGGTAAAAGATTATCTTGCAAAAGATGGTTATAACGAGGCATACGGTGCAAGACCGCTAAGAAGGTTAATCCAGAAAAAGATTGAAGACCAGCTTGCGGAAGAAATTCTTACAAATGCATACAAGCCTGGTGATACAATCTTACTGAAACTTCAAGATGATAAGATTGTGTTTGAAAGAAAAGAAGGTTCTAAACCTGAAGCAGAAGAAGTTCCTCAAGAAGGTTAGTAAAAATAAAAATTCGGGCTCATAAAGAGCCCGTTTTTTATGAAAATGTCAAAGAAAAGACAATTACTGCTGATAATACAAGGACAGTCATTACAAATGCGATTGCTAATTTTATGACAGGGTGAAAAGAAAAATTATATTCTTCATTTGGATTTAACTGCCTTATTACGTTTCTTGAAAAGTCCTGCCGGGCATCCATCTTTGTTTTATTAAATGATTCACTCATCAAGCGTCGGATATTATAAGTATCTTCTAGCTCTTTTCTAGCTTTTTTATTATTTATCGTATATTTTTTTATTTTAATACTCTCATCTGACGGAAGTTCATTGTCTATATATGCAGACAGGTTATTCTGAAAAATTCGGTACTGGCTGTTTGAATTTGCCGAACAAATTTCTTCCTTATCATCAATCGATGATTTTAAATCATCAAGCATGCCTTTTACAATATTATATTTTGCTCTGCAGGATGAGCAATTTTTTAAATGTTCTTCAACTTTGATTTTTAAAGCCTTGCTCAAATCTCCTTCTATGTAAAAAGAGAGTAGAACATCCATCTGTGCACATGTTATTTCCATGTTGTATTACTCCTTTATATGTATAACTTATCCCTTATATAAACTCCTTCAGTTCTTCCTGAAGTTTAATTCTAGCTCTCGAAATTCTTGACTTAACAGTCCCGAGCGCGGTGTTGGTAATTTTAGATATGTCTTCGTAGCTTAAACCTTCGTACTCTCTTAATACAATAACGATTCTCAAATTTTCAGGAAGATTTAACAAAGCAGCTTTGATTAATTTTTCCATTTCAGCAAACAGGCATTTTTCTCCCGGTTCGCACCCAATTTTGTCTTTAATTTCAAGAAGTTTGTCGTTGTCTAAATCAATTTTTTTATCACGAGCATGTTTTTTTACATAATCATAAAAAATATTTGTAACAATTTGATTAAGCCATGGTTTGAAACGCGCAGGATCTTTCAATGATGCTATATTTCGCGCCATCTTAAGAAGCGCTTCCTGCGTTAAGTCAGCAATATCCTGCCTCCTGTCAGTCAGATAGCTGAACATAGCGAATATATTTTTCTGCACACGTCTTACAAGCTCTTCAAGAGCCTTGGATTCTCCATGTTGTGCCATTATAATAAGTGTGTAAATATCCCTTTTTTTGTACTTTGATTTAGACATCGTACAATCATTATATTAAGTAGCTGGAAAAAATATATTGCCGAGGAGTGGATAAGCTTGGAGGTAGTTTGAATGACGCTAAACTGGTAGTTCTTGCGCAAAGCTTAATATATTTACCCCCCTCCAAAAGAAAACAGGTCGGTTATTATCCTTCCTGTTAAGATTTTACACTAGCCGAAATATAAATAGCAATTTCATTGTACACTAAAACCAAGAAAAATACAAATAATACCGTCAATAAATTTACATAAATATCCGGACAATTCTTTAAGTTATTTGCATATAAGCCAGTCATACTCAGAAAAACTGCAAAAAAGCATAATATTAACTTATGTAACAAATATATATTAATTATATATAAAATTGTCAATTTTCTTTACATTTATGTTTTTATATATATAACGAGGATAATTATGGCTTACAAATTTGATTCAATTGTTAATAAAAGCGAAGCAGATGCCCTTAAAGACATGATTTTTAGACGTGTTCAAGAGCGTTCAAAAGGCATGAGCGACGAGGTTCAGACAGATGTAATGGATTTGGCCAGAGATTCTTTTGTTAGTAAGGATAATCCTTTTTCAAAGATTATTAATACTTCTTCGGCGGAAGAAAATCATGCTCCTTCAGAAGTTCAGACTGTCACAAAAGAAGAAGATAATGCAATCGGGTTTCCGATAAAGGAGCCAAAATTGCGCGTGAACGGGCAGAGCCGCATAATAAATGAGCAGATTACAAGTGCTGCAATTGCATCCACTATGCAGGAAGCAAGGAGTGGTTTAAGTAATAAACAAAGCTTTATGGGGGCATTGAACTTTTTAAATTCTCAGGCTGCAATATCATTAATCAGGACCCGTGCTGATAAATTTGAAGTTCTTGCATAGTTTTTAATCTTTATTGAATATTATATTGACACGATTATCTAAGTTTGTTAAAATAGATATAGATGTAAGAAGAAAAATTTCACATAAATATAAGAAGAGAAAGGAATATTATGATGAAGAAGAACGGTTTTACTCTTGCGGAAGTTTTAATCACCTTGGCCATTATTGGTGTTGTTGCTACGTTAACACTTCCTGCATTGATGACAAACACTCAGGAACAACAAGCAAGAACAGCTTTGAAAAAAGGTATTAACACTCTAACTGAAGCAGCTCAGATGAATTCAGCTATTGCAGGGTTTGACTATGGTTCTTTTAATGAAACCTCAACTAACAACACTGAATCTCAATCTTTATATGGTTTGTTAGCAAACCGTACAACAGTTGATTATCAGCTAACCGGTACTACAACAAATCAGGCAAAAGCTGTTAACAACGGTGCAAGCAACTATGTTATGTTCTTTAGAGATGGTTCAGCTATTGCATTTAAAAATGACGCTACAACTTTAGTTACAAATGCAACTGTTAATAAAATGCAATCAGATGGTTTAGTTTACGGTATTTCTGTAATATATGATACAAACGGTGCTAAAGGTCCTAACTTATTATCTAACTGTGCAGGTAATGCTGGTATGTTGAACAATGCAGCTCAGAATGATACAGCAACAGATTGTACTGTTAAAGCAAGACGTGTAATCAAAGACCAATTTGGTGTAAGATTAAGAGGTGGTTTTGCAGTTCCAAACGGTGCAGCTGCTAGATGGGCATTCGATAACTAATATTTTTAACACTATATAAAAAGAGCGGAAATCCAAATCCGCTCTTTTTTTTTGATACATTTATCAACTACTCTCTTTGTACTATCTGTGTTTTCCTTGTATCCTCCATTTCATCTACACTGTATGCTCTATATTTTGAGTTGATTCATAATCTTAAAATATTGTTATTACTGATATTCAGCGATTTTATTGACCATATGGTCTATATCTATCAATCTACCTCAAACGCTGTAAAATCAATCATCATATTGATGAAAATCTCCTCTATAAGGAGGTAATATATATAGTGTAATAACGAATAAAAAATACTAAATTTACATGATAGGGGAGAAGAGAGTATGAGACGAGAGTTTAAGAAGAAATCAAAGGTGCTGCTTATTGATGACAATTATGAGCACTTAGCAGGAATTAGGGAGCTTTTGAATCTAGAAGGCACTTTTGACGTAGTTGGAATTGCAACTAATGTTACTGTCGGGCTTAATTTAATTAAGAAATATCAGCCTGATGTTGTTCTTCTGGATATGAATATGCCGGAACGTGATGGCTTGCAAGGTATTATGGAAATCGCTAAACTTGATTTGGATACTAAAGTTTTAGCGTTATCAGGATATGATGATGCTGATTTAATCTTTAGAGCTATGAAAATAGGAGCTAAAGGTTATGTACTTAAAACTATGGCATCAGCTCAATTAATTTATGCAATAGAAGAAGTGTTAAATGGAAAAATTTATCTTCCGCTTGCATTGTCTTCAAGATTTTTTGAATACTTTCAGCAGACATTTAGAGAAGAAGCTGAGAAGAAGGATGCTGCTGAAGAAGAAGAAAATCTGCTTAATTATCTGACTCAGAGAGAAGAAGAAGTTTTGGAGTTATTAACACAGGGTATTACGTATAAAGGCGTTGCCAACAAATTATTCATATCAGAAACAACTGTAAAAACCCATGTAAACAATATTTTCCAAAAGTTACAGGTTAATGATAGAACACAGGCCGTTCTATACGCTATAAACAATGGCTTTTTAACAAAAAAGGTTAAACTTGCAGTGTAAGGTTCAGGCTATGAAAAAGATTGTAAGACAGCAAAATTATTTAAAGGGTTTGATTGAATCTCAGGATAATAAGTTTATAACAAAACAAATCTTGAGATGTGCAATTCGTGCTGTCTTAGAACCTTTGCTTGATAATCCTGAAGCAGGTGTCGTTTTGTATAGAATAATAAATCAAACAGGACTTGCCGGATTAATAAAACGGGTAGAATTTTCAGACATTGAAGCTTATAATTTTTCAGATGAGAGTGAAAATTTGAGGGAAAGAGTTTGGGCTGATACCGAATTTCTATGTGTTATGACACACAGATTTGTTTCTATATTTATATGGGATAACAAAACTGACAGCAAGAGCTATGTTAGATATTATTCGATCTGGAACTCAAAACTTCAAGATGAGGCGCTGGATATTATAAACAGAAACTCAATAATTGATATCAGGCAGTTTCAGGAAAAATTCAGACCGGACAGACGTGATAACATACTTTTAAATTCCTCTATCAGGCGTCTGGTTGAGAATATGGATGAAGCAGCGAAAGATGCAGTGCTGGGATTTGCAGAGTTTCAGGCTAAACCGGCAGAAGCTTCTGCCGAAGTTAGAGAAGTTGCTCATGAGATAAAAAATCAGCTTTCCATATGCGATTTATACGGTGAAATTATAAGAAAGTACTGTGAAAAGAACGGAATAACTGATGAAACGATTTTAAACGGAGTGAACTGTATCTCAAGAGCAGTGAAGATATCATGCAATTCTCTTCTGGCTTTGAAGTCAACGCAGAGCAAAGAACTAAAGCAGTGTGATTTAAAAAATATCATTAAAATTGTAGAAGATTTGACTAAAGTATACTTTGAATGCAAAAATATTGAGTATATTGTAGAGAGCAAGGCTAATTTAAAAGTTCTGGCAGATGAAGATAGTTTAACAGCAGTTCTGGTTAATTTAGTAAAGAATGCTGTTGAGGCTTTTGGCACAGAGAATTTGAGTGACGAAAATGGTAAGTATGTTAAAATTAAGGCGGAGAAGAGGGGAGAGTTTGCAGCAATTAGAATTATTAATAACGCTGGAAAAATAAACGAGCCTGAGCGTATTTTTGAAAAAGGATTTACAACCAAAAGCGGCGGCTCAGGTCTAGGGCTAAGCATCTGCAAAAAATCGATTGAAGAACAGCTCGGGCAATTAAAACTTGAGCATACAGGCGATGATTATACTGAATTTTTAATTAAGTTAGGTCTGGTTGACGGGGTGAGAGGTTAATAATGGATTTAATCAGCAATAGAACAATTGAAATTACAAAGCTGGGTATGGATGGGCTTATGAGCAGACAGCATGCGATAGCTTCCAATATTGCCAACGTTATGACTCCGGGGTTTCAAAGGCAGGAAGTTGCATTCGAGAGCCAGCTTGCTGAAATTATTGAAAATGAGGATTTGAAGGATTACATCAAAGGGCAGAATAGCATTGAGTATAAACCGCCAATGGTAGATGTTTTTACAGGCGATGTTCATACTTATAGAACACCGACGCAGCAGGAGAAAGCTTATTTGAAGGCGAATACAATGGAGCAGTTTAACCCGCAGGTGGTTACAGATATTTACAGCGGAACAAATTCTGATGGAAACAACGTAGAACTTGAACGTGAAATGATGGATTTGTCGAAAACAGGTACAAGGTATATGGTTTTATCAAATCTGGAAAGAAGACAGTTTTCAATAGTTTCGTCTGCAATCCAGGGACAATAGTAGAGAAAGAGTAGCTTATGAGTTTTAATATTTTTGACATAGCCGGTTCTGGAATGACCGCTCAGAGAATTAAAATGGACACAGTTGCAAGTAACATTGCAAATATAAATACTACACGTCAGCCAGACGGTTCAAAAGGTGTTTATGTAAAAAAAGATGTGTCTTTCAGAACTGTTTACGATGATGCTGTTAACCGCGGATATTCAAATTTTGCTGCAAATAATCCTGATGCTCAGTTTGATCCGAGAACAGGAAACATGCTTATAAATGCAAATGTTTCCTTAAATAATGGTTTGATAACAGGCGGAGTAAGAGTTGATGAAATTTATGAGGCCGAAAACGGGGTTAAAACTGTGTATGACCCATCTCATCCGGATGCTGATGAAGAAGGGTATGTTGATCTTCCAAATATAAATATTGTGGAAGAAATGGTCGGAATGATATCTGCATCTAAGGCTTACGAAGCCAATGCAACAGTTGCAGAAAACGTTAAAACAATGATGCAGACCGCAATGAACATTTAGGTACTACGTACGTAGACATTGGGGCGGGAGACAATCGAAATATTACAAGTTTACATTAAAACTACAGGTCTCCCTTAAAGTGAAACTACAAATAAAAAGGGGTTTTAAATGGAATTTACAACAGGGATAAGTGAATTTAATACGACTTATAATCTTAATGCTATAGATGATTATAACAAGTATCTGAAAGGGCAGGCTTCGTTTGAGATAGACAAAAATGCTTTTGAAGAAGCTCTTGAGAATGCTGCCAAAAGTTATCCTGTAAAAGATAAAGCCGATCCGACAGGCTTGGGAAATTTTGCTTCCAGCATGGGAAATGCTTTTTCAAACAGCCTTAATGCTGTCAACAATGCTCATATTACGGCTGACAAAATGCAGGAAGACATTGCTATGGGCGGCTCTACAAGTATCCATGATGCAATGATTGCAGCAGAAAAAGCTTCTTTAAATATGCAAATGGCTGTACAGGTAAGAAACAGGCTGGTATCAGCTTACACTGATATAACCCAGATGGCAATTTAAAATAAGAATAACATCCTTGACAAAAAAAGAAAAATATTTTAGAATATTTGTTAGGTTAATCTAACATAAAGGGTGTGAATGGAAAACTATATTTTTAAAGCTATCTTATTTCTATTTATAATTTCTTGCGGCCTCGTAAGATTTCCATTCATGAAAAAGTACAAGCAAAATATTAATGCCAGGTCACTGCATACTACTTTTGAAAAAATTAAGGTTCTTCTTGCATGGCTTGGCATGTGCTTTGTACCGTTTATTTACATATTTACCGGCCTGTTAAACAGATACGATTTTTCTGTACCTTTTATCATAAGAATACTGTTTTCTGCTGGTCTAGCATTGGATGTTTATTTTTTTTATATTATTCATAAGGAGCTTGGTGCTAATTGGTCTCCGATATTAGAAATAAAAACAAAGCAAAATCTTATTAAAACAGGTGTATATAAGTATATAAGACATCCTATGTATACGCAAAGCTGGTTGTGGGTAATCTTTCAGGGGATTGTTTCTGCAAATTGGTTTGTTTTAATTTTTGGTGTTTTAACTTGGGGATTTATGTATTTCACACGTGTGTTCAGTGAAGAAAATATGATGATTGAGGTGTTTAATGAGGAATACGTTGAATACATGCAGCATACGGGGCGACTTTTACCTAAATTATCATGGCGGCGGTAAGGGGAATTGAACCCCTGTTTGGAGAATGAGAATCTCCCGTCCTAACCACTAGACGATACCGCTATATAGGCATATAATCCGAATAAATTATACTTGACCAATCATCTTCAAAATAACTAATCTGTGTTAGTGTGCCTGTTTTTATAAGGTTTTTAAACTGGCTTACCGGATCAAGATTAAGAGTCTTTGCTATTGCAGACTGGATTACATCAGTAGTTGTAACTACTATTATACGATTACCTTTGTTTTCTTCAACAAGTTTATCGATGACTTTAGAAACTCTTTTATTAAAATCTTCAAGAGATTCCCCGCCTTCTGGTTTCTGTATAATAGCTTCCGGTCCAAACTCATCAAAAACATCAGAATACGATCTTCCGCTCCACTCGCCGTGGTTTCTTGCAGGAAGGTCTATGGAAGTAATTTCTTTTTTAAATAATTTGGCAATAATTTGAGCAGATTGTGTGCATCTGGCAGATGAACTAGTATAAATTTTATCGTAAGTTACTGCCCTGTTTTCAAGGTATTCACAAACTTTTTCTATTTCTTCTTCACCAAATTCATTTATTTTCGGGTATTTTTCTGTATCACAAATAATACCGTCCATTGTATGAACAGTTGCGCCGTGTGAAATAAAAGTGATTTTACATTTACGTTTAAACATATTAATACCCTCTTATATCATTATACCATAAACGAATATTAATCTCCAACTTTAGTTGTTAATCTCTCATATTTTTGTATAATTGACTTTTATATAAAAAACATTAAACTGAACATGTATAAATGTAAACTAAGCACAAGGAGATATATTATGGGCAAACGACTGGACGGATCTTCTTTATTCAGTGGAATAAATGCAGGATTAACAAACTCTTTTTCTTTACTTTCAAGCCAGTACAGTGACGGCTTAACGCTGGAAAATCTTAATGCAGCTTTAACCAATACTAATGTAACAAACACATCCTATGGTTCAACATTTGCATCTTATTTAACAACTAATTTTAATAGTGTGGACAAAAATGGAGATGGTTCAATTTCTGCAGACGAAATCCAAACATTAATGAATAATATGGCTACTCAAGGGCTTACAAGAGAGCAGATAATGTCTTTAGGAGCTTCTTCCGGTATGAGTTCTTCTTTGCAGGAAACGGTGTTATCACACTTTGACGACATTGATGCTAACCACGACGGCAAAGTTACAAATGCCGAAATTAATGCTTACGGCGTCAACTCTGATATTGAAAAACAAAAAATCGAGGATAGAAACAGAATAGTAAACAACATGTCTATGTTTTACGGGGACGATTTGACAGAGTACGAAGGAAGTATAATGGATTATAGATATTTGGACGATGATGAGGCATAGTTGCAGAAAGAAAAGCGCCGGTTGAAAACCGGCGCTTTTCTTTTACTAGCAAAAAATATTTTTACAGGTTTTTAAAAAGATATGATTAATAATATTTCATATCTTACAGGTATCATCCAGCCGCAAAATTTACATCAGCGTAAAAATATATCCTTTGGGCAGAATATCCAGACGCTTACTCATACCAACATAGGCAGCTGTCTTGAGGGATACATTGGGAAAATCAGAGTTCGTAAAACGGATGGCGAAGCTTACCTTAATGTTTTCAAAAAATATATCGGTAGAGATGCTGAAAACTATGTTATCCAGAATGATAAGAATGAAGCTGTCGGCAGCATAAATGTATTTATAAGAAAATCTCAGCCTAATCCGTGGGACAAAACAGACCCGAGCCATGTTTTTGTTGATGAATTAAGAAATTTTTCAAAGCCGGATACGCCTTATCATAACCCAAAACTAGAATACTTTAAGGATATCGGAACTCGACTGCTTCAAATTGCTCAGAGGAGAAGTGATGAGGCAAATTGCTGCGGGAATATAAAACTTATTTCAAAAGGTGAGTCTTTGAACTGGTACAAAAATGTGATAGGAATGCGTCAAGAATTTCCACCTATTCCGGGTATGAAGTTTCAGATACATAATCCTAATCAACTTTACCTGCCTCCGGAAGCAAAAGAACGGTTATCCAGACTACAGGGCGGATTATAATTATTCTTCATTGTGCTCATGAGGTTCAATCGCTTGAGGTTTTGTCATTACACTGACAAGGCTTAGAACAATCATTATTAAAATCAGAACAGCAATGTATATGAAATAATTTTTCAGCGTTCCTGTGAAGTATGTTGCTAAAGCTCCTCCTACAATGGCAACAGAAGTTAAAATCGCAACAGTTTTCTTCTGTGAGAAGCCTGCTTTCAGAAGTTTATGGTGAATGTGTTCTGCATCAGCAACAAATGGTGATTTACCCTTCATAATTCTTCTAAGACTAGAGTATGTAATATCCATAATCGGTACTGCAAGAACAAGGAATGGCAGAAGCACCGCGAGCGCTGCACCTTTCATAACACCTGCGATAGATAATGTCGCAAGTAAAAAACCGGAGAATAAAGCTCCGGAATCTCCCATAAATATTTTTGCCGGATTGAAGTTAAAAGTAAGAAAAGCAAGCATTGAACCGGCAAGTATAAACGCAATAAGAGCTGTTATTGGCTGTGCCGGACTTACTGCAACTGCAATAAGAGCCAATGTTATTGAACTTACTGTAATAACAGAGCCTGCAAGTCCGTCAACGCCGTCTATAAAGTTAACCGCGTTAGAAATTCCTACAATCCATAAAAGAGTTATTGGATAAGAAAATATTCCCAGATGGATAACTCCCCCAAAAGGATTGAAGATTGTATCAATTTGTACCCCCAAAAGGTAAACAATTGTAGCAATAGAAAGCTGTATTACAAGTTTAAATTTAGCATCAAGGTTATAAATATCATCAACCAGCCCGAGCAGGAACATTAACGACCCGCCGAGCAAAATTCCTGAAAGCAGGCTCCCATATGGATAATAGCTCAATAATACAAGGAATAAGAATGTTAACATTGCACTTGACCAGATAGCAACACCGCCGAGTCTTGATATTGGCAGTTTGTGAATTTTTCTTTCGTTAGGAAGGTCAACAAGTCCTTCTTTTTGCGAAAATTCAATTACAAACGGTACGATAAATACACCTATGAGGTATGAAATAAATGCTCCTATTATATGTGCCTGTGTTAACTTGATTATCATAATATTATTATTCCTTAGTACAACGGATATTTTTCACAAAGTTTTAGAGAAGCTTTTTTGAGTTCAGCCAGTACTTCTTCGTTGTCAGAATTTTTAATGGCTTCTGCTATAATTCTTGCAACTTCTCTCATATCTTCTTCTACAAAACCTCTCGTAGTCATTGCTGCAGCCCCCAATCTTATACCGCTTGTGACAAAAGGACTCTGAGGGTCATTAGGAACTGTATTTTTGTTTGCAGTAATACCAACTCTTTCAAGAACATTAGCCATATCTTTACCGGTCTTACCGGTTTTTCTCAAATCAAGAGTCATTAAGTGATTTTCTGTCATACCGCCCACAATGTCCATACCGGCATCTAGTAAACCTTGAGCCAGAGCAGCAGCATTTTTAACAATTTGTTTTGCATATTCTTTAAACTCCGGAGAAAGAGCTTCTTTTAGAGCGACAGCCTTCCCAGCAATAATATGCTCCAGAGGTCCGCCCTGAATGCCTGGAAATACGGCTTTATCGATAGCAGCAGCGTATTGTTCATCACACATAATAATTCCGCCTCTAGGGCCTCTAAGTGTTTTGTGTGTTGTTGTTGTAACTATTTGGGCGTAACCAGCAGGTGACGGATGAACGCCGCCTGCAACAAGACCTGCAATGTGTGCAATATCTGCTAAAAGTACAGCTCCGACTTCATCAGCAATTTTTCTGAATTTTTTGAAATCAATAATCTTAGAATAGTTGCTTGCGCCGCAAATTATTAATTTAGGTTTATGTTCGAGCGCCATTTTGCGAACATCGTCATAATCAATATTGCCGTTTTCGTCAACGCCGTAGCTTTTTACGTTAAAATACATACCGGAAAAATTAACCGGTGACCCGTGGCTTAAGTGTCCGCCGTTAGATAAATCCATTCCGAGAACATTATCTCCGCATTTCAGAAGTGCTGCAAAAACAGCCATATTTGCCTGAGCACCGGAGTGGGGCTGAACATTTGCGTGATCCATATGAAAGAGTTCGCAGGCTCTTTTTTGAGCAAGCTCTTCAATCTTATCAATAACTTCGCAGCCGTTGTAGTAACGTTTGTGAGGTTTTCCTTCAGCATATTTGTTTGTCAGAACGCTTCCGCAAGCCTGCATTACGGCCGGAGAGGTAAAGTTTTCACTTGCTATAAGCTCTATGGTTGTCTGCTGTCTTTTGAGTTCTTCTTCAATATAATTTGCAACTTCAATATCAGCTGCTTTAACTTTGTCTAAATTCATATCCCCCTCCTTACAAGCTTATACTATGTTTTAAATTATAAGTGAAAATAAAACATAAGTAAATATTTGTAACTTTTAATTGTAGTTGTAACAATTTCTATTTTTTTGGGTTTTATAGTAAAAACAGGAGAACAAAAATGAAAATACAAGCAATAAAATCATATAATTATACACAAAATAGATTACGTAATAATTCCGGAACAAGCACTCCGGTATCAAATAATGAAAACGCGAAATCCCCTATATATATATATCCAGCCTCATATGCAAACATAAATTTTCGTGGGAACTCGATGTCAAAATTGTGGGCAGATTACGATTGGTTTATACGTCATGACAATACTCCTGCAATTTTCTCTTTTCTGAAAATAAAAGAAGCTCCAGAGGTTATGGAAAAGTTTTTGAATGCAATTTTGGAAACATCTGACAGGAGCAAAGAGTTATTTACCAGTATTGTTAATAATCCGCGAAATTCGCTGGAGATTTCTGAGAAATTAGCTCAGGTTTTACCGGCAAACTCTCCAAACCTGCTTCCGTTTCTTATAAACAGTCCATACAATAAAGGTTATGCAAAATTTATTGATGGCAAATTTAATGAGGCACATTCTCTTGAAGATTTACTAAAGATTAGACCGGATTGGCGAGGTGAAGTATTGATAAAAAAATATGAAGCTTTAAAGGGAAATAGAAATCTGGAAATTGGAAATATTCCAAAAGAGATTCCGTCATCTGATTTGACACAAATTGTTGATTATTTAAGCAAGCAGATGGAATATGGCGTAAAAAACAAGAAAAAAATAGAGAGTCTGACAATAGGTTATCGAAAATATGATTTTGCTTATTTTACCGAAGGAAAGTCTGATAAAAATGTTTTTGGATTATTTACTCCGGAGGGAAAGAAATATGTTTTAAAAATGAGTACTCCTGAGCGCAGAAGCCTGGATAATCCTTTTGCTCTAGGAACGCTTGCAAAGATAGATTCTTATCTTACATATAATAGAAGCAGAAATTCAGCACCGTTATGTTACTATAACCATGAAAAGAATTTTTCTATATACAAATATATAGAACATATTCAAACACCTGATTGTCAGCATGATTTAACTAAAGTTGCAAAGAATATGCCAGACTTTTATGCTTTAGGCTTAACCTATAATGATACCGTTGGTAATAAAAATTTCTTCCTTTTAAACAATGAATCAAACGCCGATTTAGTCAAAACAGTAGGTTTTCAGGAAGGGGTTAACAGAGGTGAATGGGTATCTGTAGATAATGACCACGTTACATATGCTAATAGGATGCAGCCGATGTTAACAAAGTATCATTCTTATTTGCCAAATGTAATGCAAATGTGTGTATAAAAAAGAGGGCTTTTAAGCCCTCTCAAAAACAATTTCGTCATCTTTGACATCGATTTTAATCTTGTCGCCTTCAATGAATTTCTGTGATAATAACAATTTTGAAAGCGGATTTTCAACCATTTGTCTTATTACTCTCTTAAGCGGTCTAGCTCCGTAAATAGGGTTAAAACCTCGTCTTGCCAGGAGTTCTTTTGCATCGTCTGTGATTTCAAATGTAATATTTCTGTCCGCAAGAAGATTTTTCAAATGAGCCATCTGAATATCTACTATGGCTGACAGCTGCTGCATTGTAAGAGCCTTAAAGAAGATGGTTTCATCAACCCTGTTTAGAAATTCCGGTTTGAAACGTTCTCTCATAACTGCCATAACTTTTTCTTTTGTTTCGTCAAAATTACCGCCTGCATTATTAAGAGAATCTTCAAGTATAATTTCACTTCCAATGTTGCTTGTCATAATTATAACAGTGTTTTTGAAGTCAACAGTTCTGCCCTTTGAGTCAGTCAAACGTCCGTCATCAAATATTTGAAGCATTAGATTGAAAACGTCAGGATGAGCCTTTTCGATTTCATCAAAAAGTACTACGGAATATGGCTTACGTCTAACTGCTTCTGTAAGCTGGCCGCCTTCTTCGTAACCTACATATCCCGGAGGAGCACCGACAAGCCTTGCTACGTTATGTTTTTCCATGTATTCGGACATATCAATTCTTATTATTGCATCTTCGTCATTAAACAAGAATTCAGCAAGAGTTTTGGCAAGTTCGGTTTTACCAACACCTGTTGGCCCTAGGAAAATAAATGTACCGATAGGGCGTTTTGGGTCTTTTAAACCTGAACGTGCACGTCTGATTGCGTCAGAAACTGTTTCAACAGCTTCATCCTGACCAATTAAACGTTTGTGAAGTACATCTTCCATTCTAAGAAGCTTTTGCATTTCACTTTCGACAAGTCTGTTAACAGGAATACCTGTCCATTTGCTTACGATTTGGGCAATATCATCCCCGTCAATTTCTTCTTTAAGAAGCTGGTTTTCTCCCTTTTCTTTACCTTGAATGGATTGAAGCTTTTTTTCTAATTCCATCAGCTTGCCGTACTTAAGTTCTGCAGCTGTCTGCAAATCAGTATTACGTTCAGCTTCTGCAATTTTTGTTTTAACCTGATCGATTTCTTCTTTAATACCGGCTTCGCCTGTAATAGTATTTTTTTCAATTTCCCACTGGGCTTTGAGCTTTGAAATTTTACTTTCCAAATCATCAATCTCAGAAGTTAGTTTATCAATTTTTGCAATACATTCAGGGGAAGTTTCTTTTTTTAATGCTTCTCGTTCTATTTCAAGCTGAATTTTCTGCCTCAGCATAACATCAATTTCTTCCGGCATGGAGTCAATTTCTATTCGAAGAGCAGACGCAGCTTCGTCAATAAGGTCAATAGCTTTGTCCGGTAAAAACCTATCTGTAATATATCTGTCAGATAATTGGGCAGCTGCAATCAGAGCGCTGTCTAAAATTCTTACTCCGTGGTGAACTTCGTACTTTTCTTTCAAACCTCTCAAGATTGAAATTGTATCTTCAACCGAAGGTTCATCAACCAGTACAGGCTGGAAACGACGTTCCAGAGCCGGGTCTTTTTCAATATACTTGCGGTATTCATTAATAGTAGTTGCACCGATTGTACGTAATTCACCTCTTGCAAGCATTGGTTTCAAAAGATTTCCTGCGTCCATTGAACCTTCTGTTGCGCCGGCCCCTACGACTGTATGCAATTCATCAATAAACATTACAATCTCGCCGTTTGATTCCTGTACCTCTTTGAGTACGGCTTTCAATCGTTCTTCAAATTCTCCTCTGAACTTTGCACCTGCAACCAGCGCGCCTAAATCCAGAGATATAAGCTTAACTTCCTTCAAACTTTCAGGAACGTCGCCCCTAATTATTCTTTGGGCTAAACCTTCTACAATAGCAGTCTTACCAACTCCCGGTTCACCAATTAGGACAGGGTTATTTTTTGTTCTTCTGTTTAAGACCTGTATAATACGTCTGACTTCTTCGTCACGTCCTATTACAGGATCTAATTTACCCTTACGGGCTCTTTCTGTAAGGTCAGTTGAATATTTTTCAAGAGCCTTCATATTTTCTTCTGCGTTTTTATTATCCACTTTTTTATTACCTCTAATCTTTCTCATTGCGTTTAAGACAGTATTTGTGTCAACGCCGTGGCGTTTTAGCAGATCCTTGATAAAAGAATTATCAAGTTTTGTCATCGCAATTAAAATACATTCAATTCCGATAAAATCATCCTTTAAGCTTTCAGCTTCCTGTGTAGCTATTTCAAGCAAGGTATTTGTATCACGCGATAAAAATACCTGCCCTCCGGCGCTTACTCCGGAAATAGTAGGGTATTCCTTAATCCTTGCAACGATTGCGTTAATAAAGTTTTGATTTAAGAGCTTTAACTCTTCTAAGTAATCCTTTGAAATTCCTTTGTCTTCAATCATTGCCATAACAATATGTTCAGGCTGAACCTCGGAATTTTTATAAAAATCCTTTTTCGCGTTTGCAGCAAATATAATTTCCTGCGAATAGTTTGTAAATTTTTCAAAATTAAGCATATAAATAATTACTCCGTTTAATTATATTTTAATGCTATTTTTGAAAAATCAAGATTTTTTAATTATTAATTAACAATTATGGATAGTCATTCATCGAAAAATTTAAAATCTTCTCCAAGCTTTTCTTCCAGCGTCTTTGCAAAATCTGAAAATTTTATTTCGAGAGCTTCACACAATTTCCAGGCAGTTAGTAATTGAATTCCATATATACCCCGTTCAATTTTGCTAAGATTGCCGCGGTCAAACTCATACTCGTGAGCAAATGTATTAAGCGACTTGCCGGTATTTTTCTCTCTTTCTTGCCGCACAATTTCTCCAACAGTGAGTTTAAATTTTAAATTTTTAGCTTGAAAATCTTGCATAAAGCTATCTTATTGTGTATACTTAAAGTAAGTGTTGTGTAAAAACCAACAACAAAAGGAGATTAAATAAAATGTATTAATTTTAATCTTTTGCCGTCTAGCTCTGATATTATGTCTGCTTTTATCTTTATCCATACCAACTATTTGGGTAATGTTGTATGATATAATGAATTGTTATAATACTTTTATGAAAATTTTGATAGCACAGAGTATGGGTTAATGAGTACAGTATCGTTAAAAAATGTTTCAACAACAAATAATAAGCCGGAAATTTCAAAAAGAGATACAATAAATGCCGGATTGTGCTGGTTTGCAGTTGATATGGCAGTCGGAACGGCAGCCGATGTCTTTTATTGTTCAAAATCAAAAACAAAACTTACTGCAAAAACTTTTGGAAAACAAGCCGGAATAAATGCTTTGTGGGCAGTCGGATCCGCTTGTTTATTTGCCTACCCGCTGGCAGAAATATATGAATACGCTAAACAGAAAAAGTACGAAGAATTTTCAAAGTTATCGACTGCTGCAACATCTATTTTAATGGGTTTTAGGCTTTACATGGCTGCACGAAAACATCCTAAATGGAAAAATATAAGGTTCGGGGATTTTTTCTAGTATTTGCAGGTTTTGACTGAAATGTTATAATACTTTTATGAAAATTTGTTTTATACCAATAGACAACCGTCCGGTCTGCTATAATTTGGCAAAAGACATTGCGGCGATTGATGAGAATATAGAGCTTTTTATTCCTCCGCGAGAATTTCTTGGTGATTTAACCAGAAGCGCAGGAGTAAATGAGATTATAGAGTGGATTGAGAACATACCGGAATGCGATGCTATGGTTATTTCTCTTGATACAATTGCTTATGGCGGGTTGATTCCTTCAAGGCGTTCTACAGATAGTTTAGAAGATATAAAATCCCGTCTAAAGCGTCTTAAACCTTTGCTTAAAAACAAAAAAGTCTACGCTTTTTCAAGTATAATGCGCATTTCAAATAACAATTACAATGAAGAGGAAAAAGAATACTGGAAAGACTGGGGTATAAAAATTTTTGAATACTCATACTCAGGCGTAAACGACGGTATTCCACAGGCAATCTTAGACGATTATCTTGCAACCAGAAAACGCAACTTCGAGATAAATAAAACCTATTTGAACTGGGGTTTAAATACTTTAATCTTTTCAAAAGACGACTGTGCTCCTAAGGGGTTTAATGTTGATGAAGCACGCGAACTTGAACGTCTTGGCGCCAAAACTAAAACAGGTGCTGACGAAATTCCCCTTACACTGCTTGCCCGTGCTATAGAAAAAGAAATAAAAGTCTTTGTTGAATTTACGGAACCTGACTATCAAGATTGCATTTCAAACTACGAGGACGTTTCTATAGAAAAATCTGTTCAAGGTCAGCTTGAACTCGGCGGATTTACACAGGTTCAGACACGTGAAGAAGCAGATGTAATTCTTATTTTGAATAATTTTATAGAGAAACAGGGCGAATATGTTATGGGCTGGACTACGCAGCCCTTCAGAAAAACATTTACCCCGCCTGATAAACCGTATGCAATAGCTGATGTAAGGTATGCAAATGGAGCAGATAATGACTTTGTAGAACAGCTTTTGCCACAAATTGATTTAAACAATTTTTACGGGTATGCAGGTTGGAATACTTCTGCAAATACAATAGGAAGTATGCTTGCGGGAGTAAAAGTCCGATGGAATGCAGGGAAATACAATGAAGCCGCTTTCAAGCGACTGCAAATAATAAGATTTTTGGAGGACTGGGCTTATCAGGCTAATGTTCGGGGAATGATTGAGAATCCTTGTGACATACAAGCCTTGATGAAACCTTATGAAATAAAGCTTGCTGAAATTTTTGGACAAGTTCCACCGATTGAATATCTTTATCCTTGGAACCGCAAATTTGAGGTTGAAATTAGTTTGTGATAAAATTTATCTATGATAAAACCAGAACTTTTAATGCCTGCAGGCAATATTGAAAAACTTAAATATGCAATAAAATACGGTGCAGATGCTGTATATCTCGGGGTTGTTGATTTTAGCCTCAGAGCAATGCGTAAAGGCGAACTTATTACACTTGAAAACCTCAAGTATGCAATTGATACCGCCCGCGAACTCGGCGCAAAAGCATATTTAACACTGAATATTTTCGGGTTTAATAATGATATTAAAGCACTTGAGGGCTGTATGGACAGGATTGTTGACTCAAATCCTGATGCTCTTATTATCAGCGACCCGGGAATTATGCGTCTTGCTAAAAAATATATGCCCGATACAGATATCCACGTAAGCACTCAGGCTAATATATTGAATTACGAAGCTGTGCGTTTCTGGCAGGATATGGGAGCTACAAGAGCAATTTTGGCACGCGAACTCCCGATTAAAGACGTTGCAGAAATTAAAAGTAAAGTTCCTGACATGGAGCTGGAATGTTTTATTCACGGAGCTCAATGTGTTTCTTTTTCTGGAAGGTGTCTTCTGAGTGATTATATGACAGACGGAGAAAGAAAAGCAAACTCCGGAAACTGTTCACAACCTTGCAGATGGAGTTATAAACTCGTTGAAGAAACACGTCCTGGGCAATATCAGGAGATTGTTCAGGATGATAAAGGCACGCATATTTTAAGCACTAAAGATTTATGCCTTGTAAAACATCTTAAAGAAATGATTGAAGCTGGTATTGATTCATTTAAAGTTGAAGGCAGAACAAAAAGTCTTTATTATGTTTCCGCAGTGGCAAAAGCTTACAGAGAAGCAATTGATACAGTTATGAAAACTCCTGATGCGGATATGACACCATATTATGAGGAACTTCTAAAAGTTGGAAACAGAGGCTATACAACAGGTTTCTATCTTGGAGAAGGTTATCCGAAAGACGGTTACAGCTATGATATTTCAAAAGGACTTGCTGGAGCTGATTTCTTATGCGAAATAGCAGGACGGGAAGATGACTGGTATAGAATTAAGATAAAAAATAAATTCTTTAAAAATGAAGATATTGAAATAATTACGCCTTCTGAAAAATTCATTACTCAGGTTACAGAGATTAAGACAATGAAAGGAGAGGAGCTTGAACTGGCTAACACAAACGACGACTTGTGGGTGAAATTCGCAAAAGCACCTCTTGATTATGAATACGCTATGGCAAGAACAGTAGGAATTAAAGGTAATGTTAATGAAGTTCAGAAATGCTCTTGTGGAGATTAAGAAATGTTTTTAAAACCGGATTATAATTTGAAAAATATTTATGAAATCGATTTTGCAAAACTTAAGGAACAGGGTATTAAATGCCTTATGTTTGATTTAGACAGCACGGTTATGGTATCAAAATCATCAAGTTTTTTGCCTGAAACCGTTGAGTGGTTTAATACTTTTATAAAAGATTTTGAAGTAGCAATTATTTCTAATAATAAGAATGATAAATATATTGAAGAAGCATCCAAAATAGCACCTTGCAGAGTAATAGGACGTGCTGATAAACCAAATCCTAAGGTAATGCGTTCATATCTGGAATCTGTTGGTGTAGAGCCCTGCTGTGCAGTAATGGTGGGTGACAGACCGCTTACAGATATACTTGCAGGAAAACTGCTTGGCTGCAAAACTATTCTAGTAGGTTCAATTAATCCAAAAGAAAACCTTCCGACGAAGTTTGTGCGTGCTCTGGAACGTTCAACAATTAGAGGATAAAGGAGTGTGTGTATGAAAATAACAGCTGTAAATGCAAAGCAGCCATCAAAACCTCAATTCAAAGCTGTAAATCAGAAATACTTTGAATGGGCTAAGAAAGACTATAGTTTAGAGAAAAATGTATCATCAAACTGGATTGATAGACTAGATTTTGATGTGCTTTTATTTAAAGAAATTTCTCCTCAAGATGGTATAGACACAGTTAATGCCGTGAAAAAATACATGAAAAAAACTGACGATGCGCTGGAAGATTTGTTAAATAGTTTCAGAAAAGCTAATCGATAGTTTTATTAACGATAGCACCAGTAATTGCTCCTAACCCTATACCAAGAAGCGACCCTGTTGGTCCTAGATGTTTTGCACCAATTGCGCCTAGTATACCTGTTGCTCCCAGAGTTGTTGCTAGAGTAACTGCAGATTTTCCTGCTTCTTCAAAAAAGTTTTTACCATTTTTTACTTCGTGAGCAATGTGTGCAGTTTCGATAGCTCCCATTGCAGCCACCCCGAGAACAGGCGTTCTTGTCATCGCACGAGCTAATATGTCCTTAAATGGATTGTTCGTTTTGAAAATATTTGCATAAACTTTCTTTTTTAATTTGGGGGTTGAGTCGATTTGTTCAATATCAGTCAACATATCACCTTTTTTGATATCTAGTTTTTTCTGTATCCATTCGCCCAATTTTGTATCCCACAAAGTTTTATCCTGTTTTATTAACCAAGCGGCAGCTTTAGGATTAGGGCATTCTTTAGACGAAGGATTTAGATAATCATTGAGAATAGTTCCTCTAAAGAATGAGAAAGGGTGTTGTGCAATTTTGTTATCATATCCGGAATGGAAAGTAACAGGTTTAGGAAATTTGTTTTTAATTTGTTTATAAGCGCTGAAAACATCTCTTAAATCTTCCGGTCCGTTGAGCACCGCAAGTGAAATCATTCCCATAGCAGGCGTATAATCTTTCTTCTCCATCTTATCCGGAATACTGTAAATCCTTCCATACATCGGGAGTCCTTCAAAAATTACGTTAGACGAACTTTCGCCTGAAAAAGAATTTTTTAAGTTATTATAATCACTGTAAATCTCGGGAAATTTTTCTTCACCGTATTGCATCATAACAGGGTTTATTGCCATAATAAAACCTTAATCATTTACTACACTATACTTATATAAAAACAATTTATTTACCAAAATTGTCATATTTTAAAGAAAATTTACAAATCAGTAATAATTAGTGTCATTCGTGCTATAATACGTCAATAGGAGTTTATATGCAAATAACAAGAATTAGTTTGAACCAGCCATCAACACCTCAATTTAAAGCTGTAAATCAGAAATACTTTGAATGGGCTAAGAAGGATTTTAGTATTGGTGGTAGTGTTTCGACAGAATGGATGCACAGGTTACGTTTTGACGTCTTTTTATTTAAAGAGATATCAAAAAAAGATGCCATAGATACAGTCAATGCAGTAAAGAAACATATGAATAAAACCACTGAATGTCTTGAAGACATGTTAAAACTGTTTAAAAATCCCAATTAATTATCGAATGTTTTAATAATGTCTAAAGCTTGTTTCTGTTTTGCTGGTGATAGTTTTGATACTATTGCTGAAATCTGGTCTGTGTAATAGTCACTATGCTCAGGCTTGAATGCAAAAAGCTGCACCTCCTCAATATCTAATGCCTTGCATAACCTTACCAGGGTCGGATACTCGATAAATGATTTACCATTTTCCCAGAAAGCTATAGTTTTGGTTGATACATCCACAAGTTCCCCAAGCTTTTCCTGACTATAACCGCAAAGTTCTCTATAGCCTTTTATCTTTTTACCAAATTCATTCAGAAAATAACTCATTTTATTAGGATAGAATATTATGTTGGTGGTATCTATAACTAAGGGGGTAAAAATATATTACATTCAAGGTAATAACACTAGTTTTTTAGTATTAGTTTTTCAAAATTAAAATCAGCTATGTTTCTTAGAGAAAGTGAGATATAGATGTATTTATGACTTAAAATATGGGGTGAGTTTTTTATATAATTTCCAATACCTTGGCGAACTTAACGGCCTGAGTTATATTTTGGGCTTGAAGCTTATAGCAAATAGAAGCTTTAATCACCCTTGTGTGGTATATTCCGCTTAGTGATAATATTTCTATTATATTTTTTATATTGGTACCGGATGATGCCAGTTTAAGGAATTTTATTTCCTCTGCTGTCAACGGTTCAAGTAAAACAGCCTGCCGGTCTGCTTCGTGTGACAGAAATCGTTTTCTAAATTTTGGTTTAATATTTCGGCTGTCTATTAGTTTTAGATTTAAGGTTTTCAATATTAATTCATTTCTGTTTGATACTTGTAGTTTTGCGTAAAGAGTTTTAATGCGTGTTTTTGCTGTATTGTAACTTACGCCAAGCATTTGCGCAGCTTCTTTATATGTAATGCCGGAAGCAAGAATATATAGTAAAAGTTCTTGGCTTTTTATAAGTTTAATTTTATTAGAATTGTCATTATACAAGGGTTTCATATTGTTATTTTGTGAGTCCAATTGGTAGCTGTACTACAAATAGTAGCACAAAGATAATAGTTATATGAAAACTCGGGTTCGTGTGAAAACTAAATTGTTAAAAAATTTAGGCTGTAATATTCAGAAGTTAAGAACTTCAAAGAATATTACTCAGGAAGAACTTGCGGAGTTAATTAGTTCTGACAGGTCTTATATAGGTGCTATAGAACAAGGACGCAAGAGTCCTTCTATTTATTGTCTTTATTCAATTGCTGTCGCATTAAAAGTTAAGCTTTCTCAAATCGTTGATTTTGATATCTAAAATTATTCAAATACTCGCCCAGTTTTTGAAGTGCAGGAGTTAAATTTTCTGCACAGAAGCCTGCTCTTACGTAACCTTCCATTTCCAGCGTTTCACCGGGCAAAAGTGCTACACCTGTTGTTTTTTGCACATCTCTGCAAAATTCTCTTGAGGGAACATTAACATTATATTTCAAAAGAACTGTTGTTCCGCCTTTTGGAAGAATGCATCTAACTTTCGGGGTTGTATCCAGCCAGTTTTTCAAAATACTTAGTCTGTTTTGCATAATTTTGAAATTTCTCTCAGCGATACAATCCTTTTGTTCAAGTGCTATGGCTGCGAAATAATCATCCAGAGCACTAATGCTTATCGTATTGTATTGTCTTTGATGGTTAATTTCGTTAATCAAATCTTCTCGTGCAGAAGTAATCCAGCCGACTCTAAGCCCCGGAAGCGAGTATGTTTTTGACATACTGCCTACGGAAATCCCTTTATCATAAATATCTGCAATTGACCTCGAATAAGGCTTTCCAATCAGGTTTAAACCTCTGTATACTTCGTCGGATAAAATCCAGACATTTTTTCTCTCTGCGATTTCCGTAATCTTTTCAAGCATCCAGTCGGGAATAACTGAACCTGTTGGATTGTTCGGATTATTCAGGCAGAGCAGTTTTGTTTTTGGGGTAATAATTTCGTCCAGTTCTTCTAAATCAGGAAGCCAGTTGTTTTCTTCTTTTAAAAAGTATAATTTTACATTACAGCCGAGTGATTCCGGAATTGAGTAGTGCTGCTGGTAAGTTGGGACTATTGATACGACTTCATCTCCCTTTTCAAGCAGTGAGAGAAAGACAAGCTGGTTTGCTCCTATAGCTCCGTGTGTAACTGTAATATTTTGTTTTGTTTCATAAAGTGTTTGTATAGCTGTTTTCAGCCTCTCAGAACCTGTAATATCGCCGTAGCCGAGCTTTATATCAAAGATTTCCTGTGAAAAATTAAGCTCATTTATGCAAAGCGGTGAAATACATGTTGTTGTAAGGTCATACTTTGCTGAGGCTTCGTATTTATTCATCCATTCTTCTATCTTAAAAGCAGCAATTTTCATATCTATATATTATCATAAATTGGTTGAAATTCCGGCTGTTTTTTGTTAGGATTTATTCATCAAAAGAGGGAGTTATATGAAAAAATTATTTTTATCAGTATTAACAGCATTGTTGTTATTTTCACCGGCATTTGCCGCAAACATAGAGGTTTTGCCTACAATGCAGAGCAAGACAAATGTTCAGGACAGAGTCTGGGTTGGAACATTCCAGATTGTTTGGAATGATTTTATGGACAAAATTGCGTTCACTAAGATTAAATTTCCTACAGGCACACCTGTTATTGTAAATGAACTCAACAAACAGGATTTTACTGTTGATGAGCTTTCTGAAAAATGTTATTACAAATACGCAGGTATTATTAAAAAGAATACTAAAAAACTTATTACGAAGGCAATCAAGAAGAAATTCAATGAAACGAGTGATATTCTTGACCAGCTTGATTTAACTCCGGGGAAAGACAGATTTCTTGTGTATGCTATGCTCAAGAAAGATTTTCAATTCGCAGCACCGTTTGATAAGCTCGGCAAGTCTAAATTCAGAGATACGGAAGCTGAGTATTTCGGGATTAAATCAAGTTCACCTAAGGAACTTGACGATACTGTAGAGGTATTATTCTATAATAATCCTTCTGATTTTGCTGTAAAGCTTGATACTGCTGGAAATGACGAAGTTTATTTGTACAAGACTGCTAATACAAAAACTTTTAATTACCTGTATGATGATATGTTAAAGAAACAGGAGCAGTTCAGCGGAAGTACAAAATTTAGTGAGGAAGACGAGCTGAAAGTACCTAACCTTAAATTCTTTGAAGAAAAGACATTTGAAGAAATCGGCGGAAACAGGGTTAAGGGTACTAATATAATCATAGACAAGGCTATGGAAACTGTTAAGTTTGAGATGGATAATACAGGTGTCAAGCTCAAGAGCGAGGCTGCAATTATCGCGAAGATGACTGCTTTACTTCCTGCTGAGGAGTCAAGACATTTCTATTTTGACGACACGTTCGTAGTATTTCTAAAAGAGAAAGGTAAAGAAAAACCTTACTTTGCTCTGAGGGTTTATGATATCTCGAAATTTCAGGGCTAGAGTTGTTTAATTTCTTATGGGGCGCATTCTCGCAGAGAATGCGCTTTTCTGATGATAAAATGTAATTTTTTATTACAGGATTTTCTTTTTGCATGTTTCTATATTAAAATATTATTATTGTGAAGACCTTGGTCTTTTATTCTAGAAAAAGTTTAATAAATAGTTGGGAAAAATTTGAATGAGAAGAAGAAGGAAGTATGATTTTTATCTGGTTGTTTTCTTGACCATACTTACTGTGGGATATTTTACGTACAACCATATGTCTGCTGAATCCAGAGGGGTAGAGAATTATTCAGAGGCTCTTGAAGCGTATAAGGCAAGTGATTATGAAAAAGCTTATGAGGAATTTGCAAAAGTTCCGTCCGGTTCTACGCTTAAGCCGTCTGCTCTATTCAGGCAGGCCAGATGTGCTACGAATATGGATAAGAAAGAACTTGCTATAAAAAAATATAACCGTATTGTGCATTCTAGCGTAAAGTCTTCTATTGCACCAATAAGTGAATATAATATGGCAAATTTGATGTTTGAAATTCAGGATAAGGGTGCGAAAAAACATTTTAAAAAAATAATAAAAAAATACCCGACGAGCGATTATGCTGTAGCGTCAAATTATTACCTCGGGCTTATTGAGGTTTCAAATCCGCCTAAGAGTGAGAGGGGATTAAAGAAATCTAAGAACAGGGCGTTTATTTATTTCAAAAATTATCTTGAAGAAGCGCCGGACGGAAGGTTTGCATTAAAAACAATTGACGAGATTAAAAAGCTTGGGGTTCAGCTTATAAACTATGATAATCTTTTGATTGCAAAATCTTATTATGCAAACGGCGAGTATACAAAGGCAAAGGATTACTTGAACAAGACTACGCTTGCTGAAAGCTGGTCTGACTTTGCAAAAAATGAGTATAAGCTTGGGAATAAAGAAAAAGCGAATTACTATGCAGAACTCGGGTTGAAAAAGCACGCCTCTAATACGCCTAATGCTGATGTTTATGAGGTTATTGACAATTATATTGCTTCTTTTCCTCTGCGCAGGGATGGGATTATTAAACTTAACTCGCTGGGGTTGAATTCTACCGGCGCAGATTATGCAGCGTATCTAAATTGTAATGAGGTTGTCGCATCTAACCTTAAGGAAGCCTGTTATAGAACTTTGTATGAAAAATATCCGAGTGGTCAGTTTTCCGCTGATTCTCTGTTTAATATTTTTATGGCAAAGTATCTTCAGAAGAAATATTATGATGCACAGAGGCTCGGGTTTCTTCATTTGAAAAAATTTCCAGATGTTAATTCAAGTCCGGCTGTGACATATTATATGGGAAAAATTGCGTTTAAGCTTAAGCATTATGAAAGCTCAAATAATTATTATAAGCAGGTTATAGCTAAGTATCCGGATTCTTATTATGCTTTCAGGGCAAATTATAATTTGTATAAGGATGACGGTCTGTTTCCGTTTTTAGAGTTGAACGAAAAGCCGGTTGTCTTCCCTTACAAAAAGTCGCTTGATAATAACCTTGTTGTAAAACTGGCTTATCTTAAGGATTATGATTTAGTAGAAGAACTATGTAAAAAGGATAAGTTTATTCAGAGCTGGATTGCCTACGAAAAAGAAAATTATACAATTTCAGCGGTTCTGGCGCGCAAGGGAATGGAAGAACTTGCTGTAAAACCTTCGTTTGAAGATTTGAGATGGCGTCTGGTTTATCCTATGCACTACTATGATATTGTTGATAAGGTCAAGGGCGGCAATAATCCGATTATTCTTGAAGCTATTATTAAAGAGGAAAGTCATTTTAATCCGTTTGCAAAGAGTTCAGTCGGTGCGGCCGGTTTAATGCAGTTAATGCCTGCTACATATAATGAAGTCGTCAAAAAACATAATCTGCCGTCCGATTTGAATGCTGAAACTGCTAATATTACAGCAGGAAGCTATTATTACAGCGGGTTAAAAAAGGTACTCGGTAATAAAGACTTGTACGCAATTGCTGCTTACAACGGCGGAATCGGCTCTGTAACCAACTGGTTCTCAAAGCTTATTTACAGTGATATAGATGAATTTGTCGAGCAGATTCCTTATCCGGAAACAAAGAATTACGTTAAGAAAGTTCTTAGAACATACTGGGTATACGGAAATGTATATTAGGGGTAAATGTTTTTTAGCAATTTTATCAACGGGGATTTTTTTGTCAGTTTCAGCTGCTGGTAATCCTTATGAGATGATGCTTACAAATAATAAAGATATCGAAAACCGGCTGATTTTTTTCGATAAGTTATACGGTTGTGTGCCGTATAAATATCATCAGGAAGGTGTTGGAATTTACCTGATTAACGGAAAAATTAACGGTGCGTGTTCCTTAAAATGGGTTATGGCTGATTGTAATTTCCCTGAAGGCGTGTACCAGAAGTTTGCAGAGGTTCAGAAACACAGGACTATTGAAAGAGTTAACAGGCTGCATGATGGCTACAGGCAGGAATTGAAGGATAAAAACTACAGGTATCTTTTGTCAACCGGTAATAAATACTGTAAAATTATTTTTTAGTTTTAAAAGTGAGGTAAACAATGAAAAAGATTTTATTTATTTTTGCGTTATTAATCTTAAATATAGCCGTCTGCAATGCAGAAGATACTGTTATTACATTAAAAATGTACAGCTGTAAGTCACGTACGCCGGAGCCGATATGGTTTAACTATTATCCTGAACGGAGTGCAGAGCAAACCTGTATGCCGCTTGGCCCGGCTTCCTCAAGCGATGAGTATTATAAAACAACGCCAGATTTCACGAGCTGCGTTAAGGATTATATTGAAGGTGTAAATATATATAAGTCAGGTATGGCTGATTGCGAAGAATTTATCCGTAAAGAACATATATTAAGAAATGGGGCTTGCGTAGTTGATATAGAGAAATCAAGTATGCGTGTGAAAAATTTTATGTGCGGCGGCGCAAGTGATGAAGAAGCTGACAGGATAAGAAAACTGTACTCTAAGTAATGGAAATCAAGGCTTTAAAAATCACCTATTTGAATGTTATGTGTAATGGCAAAATCGTGTACAATATTGGTGCAATTTAGTTATTTAAAGGTTAATGTATGAAAAAGCTATTCTTAATGACTTTAGTTTCTATTGTATCAGTTTTCTGTACAGGTTGTGTGAAATTCTCATATGATATTCAAATTGATGACAAAGATAAGGTAACAATTTCCGAGTTGAAACAGGTTAAATTTCCACCATTGAGTTCGGAAACTTTTCAAAGAGATTTGAAAAAAGATTTAGGACCTATAGTTAGCAAATATATAGATGCCGGTTATGAAGTTGATTTGACTTTTGCTGATAAGGATGGTAATTCAGGCTTTGTTATAAAAAGAAAAGGGCTTTCATTCCTTGATGCTTCTGAAAATATGCCAAAAGGATTTAAGAATAATGACAAAAATTCTTTTGTCGTTAAAAGAGGTCTGTTAAAAAGGTTCTATAAGCTTCATCTCGTATATACTCTTGAAGATGCCGTAAATGAGGCTGCTACAGAAGCTCAAAACTTAAAACTGGCCAGTAGAGCTTTTATAAAATATAAAGATGTCTTAAATAAGATTGCTATGTCAACAACTAAAACAATCGATCCGGTTAGCGGTAATGTTTTGGTAACTACTAAATATGCTGGAGGAAATGTTGTTCTAAGTCAGTATGATTCGCTTGCAGCAAGCGGCGGGTTTCAAGAACAGGCTTCGCCTCAGGCAGAATTGACTATTAAAATTCCGGTTAAAGCTACAAAGCACAATGCCTCTAGAGTAATCAGCGATACTGAATATCAATGGGTATTTTTAGATGAAAGTCAGCCGGTCGATATTGTTATTGAATATGAAAAATATGATTTCTCTACTATAGCTATGATATTTTCAATATTGGTTATAGGAATAGGCGCCATGTTATTAGCACAAAAACTTCGCGCTGAAGATCCGGTACAAGGTTTATAATAAGAATAGGAGGACAAGAATGTCAATAGTATTAATAGCATTAGTTGCTGCATTAGTAGTAATATTTTGGGCGTATGGTATATACGTTTCTCTCATTAAAAAAAGAAACAAAACTCAGGAAGCTTTTTCTGCAATAGATGTACAGCTTAAAAAAAGATATGATTTGATACCTAATATTTTGACAATTGCTCAAAAATATATGGATCACGAACGCGGTTTGATGGAAGAAGTTACTAAATTAAGAACTCAGGTAATGGGTATTCCTAGTAATTTTGAGAACATCGATAGAAAGATAGCTCTTGATGCTCAAATTGCTCAAAAAATGGGACAAATTATGGTTGCAGTAGAAAACTATCCGCAGGTTAAGGCTGACCAGACAATGATTACTGCAATGCAGACATATAACGAAGTTGAAGAACATATTGCAGCTGCAAGACGTTTCTATAACTCCGCTGCAAACGAGTTAAAAAATGCAGTAGAAATTTTCCCATCTTCATTCTTTGCAAGAATGCTTAATATCAAAGCCGTTGACTTCTTCAAAGCAGAAGAAAAAGAAAGACAAGCTGTTAATGCTGCAGACTTTTTGAAGTAGAATAGTTTTTAAAAACACCCAAGCTGTATTATAGCTTGGGTGTTTTATTGGGCAAATATAGTAGGGTGACAATATGACAGAAGAAAAAACATATTCACAGATGCGTAAAGAATTTCAGGAAGCATTTTTCAAAAAAATATCTCCAGGATTGTCTAAATATGAATCAGAACGCCTGCGTCAATTCGGGTATACTCGCGCAGTTAAGATAGCAGCACTTATCATTATTCTGGTGCTTGTTTTTCTGACGAAACAAATAGACATTGGCTTAATACTCTTTATATGCTGTATTGCCGGTGCGGTATGTTTCGGGCTGAAGAAAAAATTTGAAAATGAAATTAAACAAAAAATTATGCCCTATGTCTGTAAGTGTCTGGGTGATTTGAAATGGAAATATGCCCAATGTTCTTTTGAGCAGTTATTATGCAAATCCGGTATAATTGACCGTTATAATCGCGTCAGCTATGATGATAGTTTTACAGGAATTTATAAAGATATAAATTATGAAATTTGTGAAACTAGTTTTTACTATAAAACTGGTACAGGTAAGAATAGCAGTACAAGAACAGTATTTAAGGGTGTAATGATAAAACTGGATATGAATAAGAGCTTCACGGGAAATACGGTTATACGTCCTGATACATTGAAGCATGCCTCTCCTGCTGCAAACCTTAAGCACACAACATTAGAAGATGTAGTGTTTGAAAAGAAGTTTGATGTTTTTACAGATGATGAAGTTGAGGCAAGATATTTGATAACTCCGAGTTTTATGGAGCGTTTAAATAATATGAAAACGGCATTTAGTGCTGATAGAGTTTCATGTGCATTTTATGATAAATATTTGTTGGTGGGTTTGCATACTTCTAAGGATTTATTTTCGATTTGTTCTTTGAAAGAACCTGTAAATGACGGCAAGCAGTTCTTCACGATGTTTGAAGAAATTTTATCAATAATCAAGCTGATAGACCACTTCAAGCTTAATCAAAAGATTGGTTTGTGAGGTTTGATAAAAGTATTCTTTTTGTGTAAAATACTTTTATGAAAAACGGATTATTTATAACATTTGAGGGCGCTGACGGATGCGGTAAAACTACCCAGATTGAGCTTCTGGATAAATATTTAAAAGATAAAGGACTGGAAACCCTTATAACGCGTGAACCCGGTGCAAAAGGTCTGGGGGTTAAATTGAGAGAAATTCTTTTGAATTATGAGGGGGAAGTTTCTCCTAAAGCCGAATCTTTTCTGTTTCTTGCAGACAGAGCGCAGCATGTTGATTGTTTAATTAAGCCTGCAATAACGGAGGGTAAAATTGTTCTTTGCGACAGGCATACGGACTCGACTGTTGCGTACCAGGGGTATGGACGTGAACTTGATATTGTACAGATTAATTATTTAAACAATCTTGCAACCGGAGGACTGAAACCTGATTTGACTATTATTTTTGATATAGATGTTGAAACTTCTATGCAGAGAGTAGGTAAAAATAAAGATAGAATGGAGTCTGCCGGTGTGGAATTTTTTAACCGCGTAAGGTGCGGGTATCTGGAAATTGCAAAACAAGAACCCCAAAGGGTTAAGGTTATAAATGCTTCTGATACAATTGAAAATATACATAATCAGGTTGTGGAGCTCGTTAATAAGTTATGAATCTTCTGGAATTGGAACAAGCTGTAAATACGAACAAACAGAATATAGATTTTGATACTTTAAGAAAGGAACTTTCAGATTTGGAGTCGAAGCTTCAGACTCCGGAAGTGTGGTCTAATCAGAATTTGGCATCAGAGTTGGGGCAAAAGTCCAGAGAGATTAAAGACACTCTGGAAATGTTTGAGCGCTGGCAGTCAATTATTGATGATGTCAGAACTGCGCAGGAAATAGGCGATGAGGAGCTTATTAAGGAAAGTGAGGCGCAGTTAGACCAGCTTAAAAAAGAACTTGATAAATATGATTTCCAAAAAATGCTTTCAGGTGAATATGACGAAGCTGATGCGTTTTTGACGATTAATGCCGGCGCAGGCGGAACAGACGCACAGGATTGGGCAAGTATGCTTTTAAGAATGTACACCCGCTGGGCAGAGGCCAAAGGCTGGAAAGTTGAACTTGCGGATAAGTCTGACGGTGAAGAAGCCGGGATAAAATCTGCTACAATAAAAATTACAGGAAAATACGCATACGGTTATGCAAAGGCAGAAAAAGGGGTTCACAGACTTGTCAGAATTTCACCTTTTAATGCTAACGGAAAACGGCAGACGAGTTTTGCGTCCTGCGAAGTTTCACCGATTATTCCTGATTATGAAAAAACAATTGTAATTCCTCCAGAGGATATTGAGGTTGATACAATGCGTTCAGGCGGTGCAGGCGGCCAGAATGTTAACAAAGTTGAAACTGCTGTCAGGATTTTGCATAAGCCGACAGGGATAGTAATAAAATGCCAGCAGGAACGCTCTCAGCTTCAAAATAAAGAAAATGCAATGCAGATGCTTGCTTCTAAACTTTTGGAGCTCAGGCAAAGGGAACATGAAAAGAAGCTTGCTGAACTTAAGGGCGAAAATTTTGATATAAATTTCGGCTCACAAATCCGCTCCTATGTTTTCCACCCTTATAAAATGGTTAAAGATCACAGAACCGGCTTTGAGATGGGAAATGTTGATGCAGTGATGGATGGTGACTTGGACGGATTTATTGAAGCTTATTTAAAATCTAAGTGATTTTTTTGAAAAGCTCCAAAAATTTTATTGCCGGTTTCACAAGATATTTGTCTTTTTTGTAAAAAATAGCAAATTCACGTTTATAATTATAGCCTTTAATCTTTTTGAGGCATACATTCTCCTTTTGCGGGAAATATTTTATGAACAATTCCGGAAGAAAAGACACTCCAAGCCCTTCGTCAATCATCGAATATATGGTTTCTGCATTGTGGCATTCTATTACAGCTTTCGGTTCAAAGCCGTTTTCCTCGCATAAGGCTTTAAGGTATTGGCTTAGTGCCAGCTGTTCGGGGAAAATTATAAAATTGCTTTCTTTGAACTTCCTTATATCAATTTCATCGTCAATGCATTCAATATTCCAGCTTTTAGGATATGCTGCAAAAACTGTTTCATCGCAGATATGCTCTGCTTTATAAATCAAACTGTCAGGGTTTTCTGTTCCAAGATAAAAATCAATTTTATCTTCGGCTAACATCTTTTTTAAAATAAATGTCGGATATTCTTCTATCTTAATATAGCAGTTTGGAAATTCTTCGTGAAGTTCCTTTAGAATTTTGGGCATAAAACAATAACACCTGTGAGATGGAATTCCGATGACTATATAAGTTTTTGACCGGCTTGAAATATCTGACATTTCTATTTCCAGCTCTCCTATATCAGCCATAATACGCTTAGCTTTGCTTACGAAAGATTCGCCGGCGTGGGTAAGTTTTATCGGGTTCCTTTCAAAGAGTTCAACGCCGAGTTCTTCTTCAAGAAGCTTAATGCTTTTGCTTAATGAAGGCTGCGAAATAAATAATTTTTTTGCAGCATTTGTAAAATTTTTTTCTTCTGCAATTGTCAAAACTTGTTTTATCTGATTAATGTTCATAAATACATTATAGCAAAAAGAATATAATCTTAGCATTTTATTATAGATAAAAACTATAGCTGCTATAAATTATTAGTATTATACAATGGGATTTGAGCGTTTTATACTAAATACAGTCAAGGGATAATAATTACGTGAAAAAGATAATTACAATAATAATACTCGGAGCTTTAAGCTTAAGCTCTTTTTGTTTTGCCGGAGAAAATGCCCCGATGGCTGTTAAGGCTGAAAAAGAAAATACCGCATCATACTGGGAAAATTATGGTGATGAACTTTTGAACGGGTATATTCAGGAAGCTCTGGAAAATAATTTAAGTATAAAGATTGCGGGAGCAAGAATTAAGGAATCTGAGGCAATTTTAGGTACTATAAATGCGCAGAGGCTTCCTCAATTGAGCATAAATCCGAGTGTTTATCCATACAGGACAATATCGCGCTGGTCAGGAAATTTCGGAAGCGGAAACTTGCTGTATTTCCCTTTGCTTTTAAACTGGGAGCTGGATATTTTTGGTAAGATTTCTGACAGGGTTCAGGCATCAAAAATGGGCGTAAAAATCAGCAAAGAAGATTTGAATATTGCTAAACTTGCAGTATCGTCTGAAATTGCAGCTTCTTATTTTAATATTGTTCTTGATGATAAGCTGATAAAGAATTATGAAGAGATTGCATCTAACCTTGATGAAACAATCAGGCTGAAAAGACAGTTGTATGAAGGCGGAATTATTCCTTATGATAATCTATATGTTTCGGAATACGAACTTGTAACTCAGAAAAATCAGCTAAATTCGCTGTTAAGACAGAGGGAAATCCTTCTTCATCGTCTTGCAGTGCTGAGAGGAGTTTCTCCGGACGGCGGTAGTAATATTCAAAGAACTTCGGTTGAAAAACTTGAATTTCCTTTTGGTGTAAATGCTGAGATTTCTTCTGATTTAATCTTTAACAGGCCGGATGTTGTTCAGGCTGAATATGTAATAAAAAAGGCGGCATTTGATGTTAAAGCTGCTAAAAAAGCATTTTTGCCTTCAATTAATCTGAATGAAATGGTCGGGTTCGAAAGTCTTAAGGCTGGCAGACTTTTCAACTGGAACAGCACTGTGTATCAACTGGGCGCAGGATTGCTTCTGGATTTATATACAGGCGGTTACAAGATGTCCTATCTTAAGTATAATAAAGAACTTGCAGTTGAAAAACTGCATCAGTACAACAATGTTCTTTTGAATGCAGTTTGTGAAACTGAAAATTCAATTTCAAGCTACAAGGCTGATTATAACTCGTATAGCGAATTTAAAGATATGATAGAAAAATCAGGACATTACTATAAGGTTGCAAATATAAGATATACAAACGGTACCGGCAATAGAATTGATGAACTTGCCGCAAGGCGTCAGTTTCTTGTGAACGAAAATTCAATGTATCTTGCCAAGATAAGTGCATTAGTGGACACAATTAACATCTACAAAGCACTGGGAGGCAGTATAAATTGAAAAACTTCATCAAAATGGTTTTAAAATATTATTATACAGTAATCGTTATGGCACTTTTTATCCTGATTATGGGTATTGTAACCATAGCAAAAACGCCGATTGATATTTTCCCTGAGATTAATACTCCTGTTGTAACTGCTGTATGGACTTATACAGGTATGCCGGCTAAGGATATTGAAAGAAGGATAGTAACAATTGCTGAGCGTGCTTATGCTTCAAGTGTTAATGATATTGAACACATAGAGTCACAGTCGCTTCTCGGGGTTGGTGTAATCAGGGTTTTTCTTCACCCCGGTGCAGACATAAATACAGGAATTACTCAGGTCAGTGCAACATCCCATGTTTGTATGAAAACGATGCCAACAGGGATTATGCCTCCTAATATTCTTAAGTATACTCCTACAACTATTCCTGTTCTGCAGGTTGTAATTTCTTCTCTGAAACTCCCTATCCAAAAAGTTACAGACTTAGCGCAGAACAATATCAAGGTTCAGCTTACAAAAGTTGAAGGAGCACAGGTTCCGCTTCCAATGGGAGGTAAAGTCCGTCAGATTATTGTTGATCTGGATATGCAGAAAATGGAAGCAAGAGGGCTTACGCCTGCTGATGTTACAAAAGCGGTTGCCGGCCAAAATGTTATTATACCTTCCGGAAACACAAAAATTGGCGGCAAAGATTATCTTGTTTCTTTGAATAATGCTTCTTCAACAGTAGACGAGATGAATAATTTCCCGATATTTTCTCCAAAAGCAAATCAGGTTGTTTACCTTTCAGATGTCGGATATATTCACGATGGAAATGCTATTCAGACAAATATGGTAAGACAAAACGGCGCACCGGGATCTTTAATGACTGTTTATAAATCAGGAAGAGTATCCTCTCTTAAAGTTGTTGACGGAACAAAAAAACTGCTTCCGGTAATTTCCAAAATTATTCCTGAAAGTGTAAAGATGCAGGTTCTTTTTGATCAGTCTGTTTTCGTAAAAGCTTCAATAAGAGATGTTATTTTTTCAGGAACTCTTGCTGCGCTTCTTACAGCGTTAATGGTTTTGATATTTTTAGGAAGTGTTCGGTCAACTTTTATTATTGCAATTTCAATTCCACTGTCCGTGTTATTTGCTGTTATATGTTCTTCTATTTGCGGACAGACTATAAATATGATGTCACTGAGCGGTTTGGGGCTTGCTATAGGTATGCTTGTTGATAACGCAACAGTCGTAATTGAAAATATTTTAAGAAACAAAGAGGCGATGAAATCTGCCCCGATTAAAGAAGTTATTTATAAATCTACAGCAGAAGTCGCAACCCCGACGTTTGTATCAACCCTCTCAATATGTACTGTTTTTGCGCCGATATTTTTGATGGAAGGGGCTACAAAATACCTTTTTATTCCGCTGGCGATGTCTGTAATCTTCTCAATGCTCGGGTCTTATATGCTTTCCAATACGCTTGTACCTGTACTTGTTGATAAGCTTCTCAAGAAGAAAGAAGTTTTAGACAGTAAATCATTTCTTTTAAAAGTTAATAATTTTGTCAATGTAAATTTTGAAAAACTGAGAAAAGTTTATAAAAAATACCTTGTGCGCTCTATTATGGCGCGGCCAAAGAAAGTCGGTGCTGTTTACGGCATAATAATTTTATCTTCACTTCTGCTTATTCCGTTTATAGGCGAAAATTTCTTTCCGGAAGTTGATGCAGGTCAGATAAGACTTCACGTTTATGCTCCGCATGGTACAAGAATTGAAGAAACAGCAAGGGAATTTACCAGAATTGAAAATACAATTCGAAAAGTCATTCCTTCAAGAGAGCTTGATACTATATTGGATAATATTGGTCTGCCTGCAAGCTCACTTAACCTTGCGTTTATGGACAGCTCTCAGATTGGTGTCGGTGACGGCGAAATTCTGATTGCGCTCAAAGAAAATCATAAGCCGACAAAAGATTATGTAAAACAACTTAGAAAGACTTTGAATAAAGAATTTCCTGATACTGTATTTTTCTTTCAGAATGCTGATATGGTGGGTAAAATACTTAATTTCGGGCTTGCTTCTCCTATTGATGTTCAGATACAGGGTAAAAATATTTCAGAAAATTATAAACTTGCTGTTAAAATGCTTGAAGATATTAAAAAAATCAGAGGAGTTGCCGATGCTCATATTCACCAGATTACAGATGCACCGGAATTAAGGATAAATGTTGATAAAACACGGGCAGGCATAATGAACCTTTCACAGGAAACTGTTTCCAGAAATGTCCTGACAGCGCTGACTTCAAGCGGTCAGGTTGCTCCTAACTACTGGGTTGATCCTGAAAACGGTGTTAATTATACTCTTGCTCTTCAGGTTCCGCAATATAATGTTGATACTGTTAAAAATGTTACTGATATCCCTGTTGCATACAGCCATAACTCTCCGGTCAGACTTTCAAATATAGCTGAGGTGAGCTCAGGTGTAACCTCAAGTGTTGTAAACCATTATGACATTATGCCGGTTTATGATATTCTGATGAACCTTCAAGACAGAGATCTGGCAGGTGTAGCTTCTGATGTTAACAAGGTAGTTAAAAAATATCAGAAACAAGCTCCAAGAGGTACTTTTATAAATATTCACGGTCAGGCTAAATCTATGAATTATGTATTTTCATCGCTGCTGTCCGGTTTAATGCTCGCACTTATTCTTGTTTATTTATTGATAGTTGTTAATTTCCAGTCTTGGAGAAATCCGTTTATTATAATTACTCCGGTGCCGCTTGCTCTTTCCGGAATTATATGGATGCTGTTTGTTTCTGATACAACATTCAGCGTTCAGGCTCTGATGGGTTCAATAATGGCGGTAGGCGTTTCCTGTGCTAACTCAATACTTGTTGTTTCTTTTGCAACGGACAAGATGAGAGCGGGTTATTCTTCTGTTCAGGCTGCTATACAGGCCGGCTATACAAGAATAAGGCCTGTTATAATGACTGCTTCTGCTATGATTCTTGGTATGCTTCCTATGGCGCTGGGTATTGGAGAAGGCGGAGAGCAGAACGCACCAATCGGACGTACAGTAATTGGCGGACTGATGTTCGCAACTTATGCAACACTGGTTATTGTTCCGATGCTTTTTGCAATTTTAAATAAAAATAAAAAGTTCGAAAGGATGGATAATGAAAATTAACCGTAAAAATATAATAATTGCAGTTGTCGTAATCTTTTTCTTAATTGGAATAATTCCGAAAATTGCAAGGTACATTACAACATCTTTAAATGCAAAAGAAACTCAGTATGTTGCATTTGTTGAGAAACCTCAAATTTCTGACGGAGCAGACTCGCTGGAACTTTCCGGTGAATTAAAACCTTTTTTACAGACTGAAATTTTTTCAAGAATTAACGGTCTTGTAAAGGACAGATATGTACAGTTAGGCGAAAAAGTTAAAAAAGGCCAGCTGCTCGCAGAAATTGATACGCCTGATTTGGATGCAGAAGCTGCAAGTGCAAAATCAACTTTAATTTCGGCACAGAAACGTTTAATGGAGGCAAAGTACCAGCTTGATTACGCATCGAGAACTTATGAAAGGTACAGAAATTCTTCTCAAGACGGCGCTATTTCTGCTCAGGAACTGGAGGCTAAATATAACAGTTTCAAGACTTCCGAGATGGCTTACGAAGGAGCAAAGGCTGATGTTGAAAAAGCCAGAGAAGATTTGAACAGGCTTACGGCTTTGCAGTCTTATAAAAGAGTGACATCACCTTTTGACGGAGTTATAAGCAAATATAATATTGATGCAGGTGCAAATGTTGTTGCAGGAGGAAGCAGTACAAGCACAAGCCTTTTTGAAGTACAGCAGATTGATAAATTCCGTGCTGCTATTTTTGTTCCTCAAAGCTATGTGAGATTTATAAAAGACGGGCAGGATGTTGATGTGTACATTCCGGAAAATCCTGCACTGAAAGTTAAGGGCAAAATTTCACAAATATCAGGAAAATTAGACAGTGTATCAAGGACAATGGAAGTTGTTCTTGTAATTCCTAACGACAATAAATCAGGACTGTACAGCGGTTTGTATGTTAAAACTAACCTTAACCTTCAGGGAAAACAAAAGTTTCTCACTGTTAATCCTTCCTGCCTGACGACTCTGGCAGGGCCTGACCAGTATGTTGCAGAAGTAAAGCCCGATTCTGCAATACATTTCATAAAAGTTAAACAGGGGCGCGACCTTGGTGACAGAATTGAAATCCTTGAAGGCTTAAAGGGAGATGAACTGCTGATTACGAATATTACAGACGAATTAGAAGAAGGGCAGAAAGTGAAGTTCAAGGAGGTAAACTAAGCTTTAGTTTCCAGTCAATCCGTCTGAACTTTTCTTGTAGCTGTCTTTAATATACTGTTTGCGCTCACGGATTTTAATCATCGTATCCATATCCATCTGCTGAATTTTGCGTTGATATTCAAGTCTTTTTACCTGCTTTTCGAAGTTTTCAGCATCTTTAGCTTCTTTTTCTTTTGCTTTTTCGAGTTCTTTTGCCTGTCTGGCTTCAAATTCTACTTCAGAAACAGGGATTACATCTGCTTCCTGTTCAAGTCTGTATCCTACTGTAGATACCGGAAAACTTGAGCCTGTTAGTGATTCAAGTCTTGAATTCTCTCCATAGATATCAATGCTCCAGGTACCCAAAAACTTAGGGATATCGCCAGTGTATGCATAAGCACAGAGAATTACTCTGTTTTCATCATTCGCATCAAAACCCATAGGATAAATATCCCAGCGTTTTTCATCAAAATCAACCCCGCCTGATAAAGCCCAGTAATTTACGATAGCTTCTCTTATTTGAGGAAGCTTTCTGGCTTCTTTTTTTTCAAAATCATATACCCATAAATCTGTTTTCCAGATTCCGTCGTGTCTGTGCCCTACTTTTTCTTTAACAACAAGTTTTGTGTTATCACTCGAAAAATCAATAGGCGTAAGGGTTCTAAATATAAACTTTGTATCTATGTCTTTGGAGGTTGAAATTAAAGGATCTGGCTCTTTATTTACAATATTTGCCTTTTTTACTTTCTCTATATTTGAGAGAGAAGAATCAAGGTTAATTAAAAATAAATCACAGCTTGTGCAGTCTGACTGGGCATAATAATAAACTGCCGGATAAACAAGCTTTGTATAATCTCCCGAAATAATTCCCTGAGCATTAATCTGTCTGTCAAAGTTAAGTTTTCTTGGAAGTGTTAATTCCGGACTGCCAACGGGATTATTATACTTAACAAGCTTAAATTTTTTCTGTGGAATGTAGACCATATTCTTATCTTCAGGCATTTCTGCCTTATCAAGAATTTTAGCACTAATCTCTTTTTTTGATTTGCCTCTGGATTTTTCTTCATACTCAGCAACTGTCATATACCCGGATTCCGGAAGCCTGCTTTTCTCGTACTTCTCTTTTTCATCAACTTTATCCACTTCGTTTAAGTAAATAGTTTCAGCAACAACCCTGTCCTGCCTTTTGAACATATGATATTTCATCTGGCAGAAGTTAACTTTCATAGCCATAAACATTCCGGCTAAAGCTTCAAACATTAAACAAGTCCTTCCTTCATTGCAGTGACTGTTGCCTGTGTTCTTGATGAAACACAGAGTTTTTGCAATATACTGTGTACATGAGCTTTTGCAGTTGCTCTTGTGATAACAAGCTTATCTGCAATTTGAGGATTTGAAAGTCCTTCAACCATTAATTCCAGTACATCAAGCTCACGTTCTGTAAGTCCGTATGAATTAGTTGATTTTTTTATCTCAGGCGTGCTTATAATCTGCTTTTCCGGCCTTTGAAGATTTGAGAAAACTAATCTTGCGATTGCAGGGTCAATCCATCCTATACCTTCATATACTGATTTAATAGCAGAAATTGTCTGTTCCGGAGTTGCTCCTTTCATAATATAACCGTCAGCACCTGCTTTAAAAGCTTCAAAAACATCATTGTCACTATCTCTTGAAGTGAAAATTAATATTTTAACATCCGGATTAAAATCCTTGATGCGTCCTGTCGCTTCTATGCCGTCAATATTAGGAAGTCCTATGTCCATCAGTATAACATCGGGATTTAATTCTCTTGCTTTTTTTATTCCGTCAGCTCCGTCAGCAGCTTCTGCACAAAGTGTTATACCATCTGCTTTCTCAAGGAGCATAGAAAGCCCCATTCTATATAATTCGTGATCTTCAACCAGCAGTACATTTATCATACCAAACTACCCTCTTTTACTGTATCTGTAAGCAGAAACGAAAATTCACTTCCCTTATTTAGTCGGCTTTCCAGCCAGATTTTTCCGCCGTGTGATTCAATAATCTGCCTTGAAAGATACAGACCTAATCCGGTTCCGGTTGAACGTTTTTTGCTCGTGCCCTGAGAGAAACGCTGGAACATATTTGGAATATCTTCCTGAGGTATCCCGCAGCCGTTGTCGGAAACAGAGAATATTAAGTCTTTACCTTCACACTTTAGCGTAATTAAAACTTTACCGCCATCCTGTGTATAATTTATGGCATTTCCGCAAAGATTGCAGATTACCCGCCTTATTTCACTTCTGTCTGCATTAATTTCAATGTTTTTATTTGTACATTCAATCTTAAAATCAATATTTTTTGATTGTGCAAGCGGTAAAATTTCATTATAAACCTGTTCAACAAGATTATAAATATTAAAGTTTGTCTTTGTTAACGTAAGTTTTTCTGCATCATACTTGTAAACTTCAAGAAGAGCATTAACCAGACCTAGTAAATCTTCATTGCTTTTCTGCATTGTTGATAATAGCAGCTTCTGTTTTTCATCCAAATCTCCCAGTGCACCCTGAAGGAAGAATGTTAAAGTCTGTATTGCTGCAAGGAGCGGTGTTCTTAAGTCGTGAGTAAGTGTTGCAATAAAATCATCTCTTAATTTATCCGATTTTTTCTGCTCGGTAACATCTCTTATAACGCCGACAAAACGTTTAAATTCATCATCCGGATTAATTCTGGCAAAACTAATCTCAACAGGTGTTTCTACATTGCTGAGCGGATTTTTTATATAAAAATCTCTCAGCAAAAGTTCCTGTTCGTCAAGTTTGTGCAGTTCTTTTGAGATAAATGTTTTTTTGCTGAAAAGGTAGTCATCTATTGAAGACATTAAAAGCTTGCTTTCTACAAGTCCTATTAAACTTTCACAAGCCGGATTTACCTGCTCTATAATTCCGTCTTCATTTATAATAATAATTCCGTCTGCACAGTAATTAACAATACCTGCAAGTTTTGCATTTGACTGTCTTAAATCAGCAGTCCTCTCTTCTACAATCTGTTCCAGATTATGAGAGTATTTTTCTAATTCTTTTTTAGCATCTTCAAGCTCAGAAATTTTTTTCCTGAGTTCGCTTAAAAGATAGCTTCTCTCAATACCGTTTTTAATGTTTATAATTAAATCATCATTATTCCACGGTTTTTCAATATATCTGTATAGCCCGATTTCATTAATCGCTTTTATTGCATTTTCTTTGTCTGCATAGCCGGTAAGTAAAATTTTACTAACTTCCGGATACATTTTTTTTACTTCACTTAAAAACTCCAGTCCGTTCATCTCCGGCATTAAAAAGTCTGAAATGACTAAATCAGGGATATTAGAAGCTAGAAACTCCAGCGCCTCTTTTGGATTATTAAAGAAATGCGCATTATTAAAGCCTTCAACTTTCAATAATGTTTTGAAAGCTGAGGTTACAATCTTCTCGTCATCGACTACTACAATCTTCCCCGTTTCCATAATTCTATATTACCCTAAAGATAGTGTTTAGACAAATTATTAACTTTTATAAATAATATGATATAATCAATTTTGTATATATTAAAAAGGAGAAAAAAATGGCAGGAAAATTATTAGCAAGTATCCAAAGAACTGATACAGAGCAATTACAAATTTCAATTTCAGAATACAGAGGAAAGAGCTATTTTAACTTGAGAATTTTCTATACAACAGATGACGGCGCAAGCTGGCTTCCTACAAAAAAAGGAGTAACATTTGCACCTGATCAGCTTGATATCCTGTCAGAGGCAATTGAAGAAGCTAAAAAGGAATTTATGACCGAGGAAGAGGGGTAAGGTTTAATCACCTTATTCCCCTCTCCGACAGGGAGGGTTTATGATGAACAACATGCAGGATGAATTTATAGCAACAGTTTCTCATGAGTTGAGAACTCCTCTTACAAGCATACGAGGGTTTTCCCAAACTCTTCTCAATTCGTGGGATAAGATTGATGATGAGAATAAAAAAAAATTTATAAAAATTATTGAAGATCAATCAAACAGGCTTATTCATCTTGTAGAAAATGTTCTTTCCGTTTCAAAAATGCATGCAGGCTCAGAAGTTCTAAAGAAAATTGATGTTAATGAGGCAATTTCAAAATTAATTCCTTTGTTTACTGAGCAATACAAAACAAGGCATTTTGAGCTTGAGCTAGAAAAACATTTACCCCCCGCAAGACTTGATGAAGATAAATTCCAGCAGGTTATGACTAATCTTATCGACAATGCCGCAAAATATTCAGTAAATGGTAAGACAGTTCTTGTTTCAACCGGTATCTCTGAAAATATGATTTTGATAAAAGTAAAGGATGAAGGCGTTGGAATTAAAAAAGAGGATAGAGATAAAATTTTTAAAAAATTCAGCCGGCTTGAGAACCATCTTACAAGCACCACACAGGGTAACGGGCTGGGACTTTATATTACTAAACAGCTTGTAGAGCGTATGCACGGAGATATTGATTTTGAAAGCGAAGAGGGTAAGGGGACTGTGTTTATTGTCCGATTTCCTGTCTATAATCAAGAGGAGGCTTTAAGATGCTCTCATATGTCTTAATTATAGATAAGAGAAAAGAATTATCTGTTAAATATAAAAAAAGCATTGACGATGAACAGACTTCTGCCGTAATCGCACGCACTCTTAAGGATGCTGTTGCTCTGGTTCAGGAGTCAGAACCGGATTTGATAATAATATCTGACAGCATTGATGAAGATTTATCAAGTTTTTGCGAAAAAATGAGAACATTGACTTATAATACAAGACCAACTATTATTGCTCTCTCAAAATCTGCTGATACAAGCGACAGAATAAAAGTTCTGGCAAGCGGAGCAGATGATTTTTTGAGTGAACCTGTTAATATTGAAGAGTTTAAAATGCGTATTAAGGCTCATTTGAGAAGAGATATTGAATCTAACTTGAATAATGTAACTCTTCTGCCGAATAAAAAATATGTTTATAAGGCAATAAGACGCCTTTTGCATTCAGAAAATAAGCTTGCCATCTTGCTTGCAGGTATAGAAAATCTTGATAATTATAAGAGTGTATATTCTGATATAGCAGGTGATAAGTTATTACAAACTTTTGCTGCTATTACAAAATCAGCGCTTGATGCAAATGATTTTTTGGGGCAGCTTGATGATAAAAATTTTGTGATAATTACAAATCCATATAGTGCGGAGAAAATGGCCGCCTTCCTGACATTTGCATTTGATACTGTAACTCCTAAATTTTATTCCGAACAGGATGCAAGAAGGGGGTATACATTACTCGATGGTGATAGGAAAGCCGGCATGAGAGCTAATTTTGTTTCTGTGCTTATAGGTGGAATACTGGATAATTATGAATCAATTTCCGGAGTTGACGGGCTTCTGGAAAAACTTTTTGCAATCAAGAAAATCGCAAGAATTCCAAGCGGTTCTAACTACGCAATAGACAGAATAAAATTGACCGGTGAAAATTCTGTAATTACACCGGAGATTAACCGTTCTGTATACATAAGTGAACCAGATGAGGCTCTTGCTTTGCTTCTGAGAACAACACTTGAGCTGCAAGGGTATGAGATTTGCGAAACACTTGATAATCAGCCGGGGATTGTAATTCTGGATAGCGAAGACGATATGTCAGGACTTAAGGTGTGCAAAGATTTAAAGGCAAATTTGAACTTCGTTAACACTAAGATAATCGTAACAAGTACTGTTCATGATAAGTCTGCCATCCTGAATGCCGGAGCAGATTTGTATCTGCCTAAACCTTATGAAATATCTGATTTGATAAGGTGGATAGAATTTTTCTTTAAATAATTTTGTTATCTAACCAAACTTTTAGTTAAGTTGTAAATAATTTCTAGTCTGTCGGAATCGTCACCAATTAAGGCAATATTCTCGTTTATTTTTTGAAGTAAATCTTTTGCGTCCTTGAATTTATTTGTAGCAAAAAGTTCTTCAGAGGTTATTTCAAGTGCATTTAACAGTTTATCAAGAGTTTCTGCTGTTACAAAATTTTCTCCTAATTCAATACTGCTAAGCGCCTTTTGTGAAATATCAATCATTTCTGAAAGTTTATCCTGCGTATAGCCTTTTTCAAGGCGTATACGTTTAATTTTTTTGCCTAGTTCTTGTTTGATGCCCATTTTTTTACTATTTAAAAGTATTTTATATTAAGTTTTGTAAAGTCTAAACCTATTGTAAATAGTACACAATGGCTATTTAGTATTTAAAATTCTAAAAATGGGGCAATTTTTTAATCAGGCAAAACTTTATATAAACATAACACAGGTAACACAAAAGATAAGGAGAGAAAATTATGACGACACCTATTTCAAAAAAAGTACAGACAGAAGTTTATGCACAGGGGAATGCAGGAGTTTTACGCAATCCTGCGGGAGAAAATTTTTCAAACATCGGGGCTGCTTTAGGCGGTGAAATTAATTACAAAGGAACTTACCTTAAGGCAGAAGCCGGTATCGGAACTGCAGTAACAGGGAAAGTGGAGTTAGGGCACGAGTTTGATATAGGTAAAAACCTGGGATTCGAAATTTTTTCGAAAGCACAGACAATAAGAAACCTGAAATCAAACAGTTATCATACAGAATTCGATACAAGAATGAATGGTGAAATTAACGAAGTTCCTTATTCAATAGGTAATTTACATACCGGTGATGCTAAATGGTATTCGGGCGAAACTCGTCTAGGTGCCGCTGCTAAATTAAACTTTAAATCTAAAAATGCTAAATTTGGTATCGGGCTTGAAGGTGGGATGCGTAAAAGCACAGCAGGAGATGTGAATTTTCATTTCGCTGACCATGAATCCGTTACTGTAGCTGTAAATGGAGAGAAGCCAGAAACTGTAACTTTGGGTGCAGAATGTACACAACATTTGAATTTAAATCAGAAAAACGGATATATCACACCTACAGTGTCAGCAGAAGTAAACCTTGGTAAGAAAAGCGGATTTTCATTTGTGGCAAATGCTGATTTATATCAAGGACAGGCTGGTATAAGGTATACATTTTAAAATTTAAAGTCGCGGCGGTGATATTATCACCGCCGTTTAACAAAAAAAAGAGCCTTTAAATGGCTCTTGGAATTAAGAATAGCTGGAAGTATGAAAAAGATTTAATACATATATTAAACTCAATTTTAGCAATTAATGCTATTACCCGACTGCCTTATTTATTTATGACAATTAAGAAAAAGTTCTTGCAAAAAAAGATTGATGTGTTATTTTAGAAATACAGATATGATTTTATGCGTCTGTAGCTCAGCTGGATAGAGCATCTGCCTTCTAAGCAGAGGGTCCCGCGTTCGAATCGCGGCAGGCGTAAATTTTTAAAAAGGGCTGAAAAGCCTTTTTTTATTTTATTTAAGTATTGATTCTTTACTACCAGGATTTGAATAAGTATGGTTTTCAATTTTTATGAATTGATTGTTGATTAATAATTTTGTTTTAGAAAGATTCCCCGATTGTATATATGATTTCTCGCTAACTAACCGTAACTGGTAATACAAAAATTTGGCTTAAGTATCTACTATAGTTATATTGATAATTATTAAAGTTTGGAGATGGATACTGTGAATTTAGGTAGAATTTTTGTTATTAATCTGTTTATTTTAATTGTTATATCTGCAAATAATATTTCTTTTTCTCAAGATTTTGATGCTAACAATACATCAAGCTTTATGGATGCTATTGCAAAGATAAATGCTGCTCCAGAAGCAAGTCATAAAATTTTTATAACAGGTGATATTTCATTGGAAACTCCGATAAGTGAAGCTGTAAATCTTGAACTTATTGGGGATACTACTTCTTCTGAACATTATAACTTTGTTTTAAATGGAAATACATTTACTTATAGAGAGAATAAAATTTCAAAAATTTCTGATTTAAATATTGTGTCCAACACTAGCGGCAGCGGGTTTATAGTTAATCAACAAGATTTAACAATAGATAATGCCAATTTTACAAGTAGTGCAGCTTCAAATACTCAAAGTTCCCTTAATAACATAGGAGGGAATCTTCATATATCAGAATCTAATTTTACCGGCAATAAGAAGGGAATGGACGGTGGTGCTATAAGTAATCAAGGAAATCTAGAAACAGTGTCTACTGATTTTATTTCTAACCAGGGGCGTAATGGTGGAGCTCTCTATCTAAGCAGCGGAACGGCAAATATAAAAGAAGCAGATATATTAAATAACTATGCTTCAACTTATGGCGGTGCTGCGTATGTTAATAATAGTACATTAACTATTACTGATTCTACTGTAAAGGATAATTCTGCGATGGTATCCGGCGGAGCTTTATATATAGAGGCAAATAGCAATGTAGTAATAGACAATACTGATTTTGATCATAATACTGTTTTACAGCAATCAGGGGGCGGAGCAATTTATAATAAAGGTAATCTGGAAATTAAAAATGGTTCTTCTTTTACCAATAATTCTATTGCAGGGGGAACTGGCGGCGCAATTGTAAATTTAGGAACTCTAATTATAGATAATACGACATTTGACAATAATTCCGTTCTAAATGATGGCGGGGCTATTACCGGTTCTGGAAAATTAACAATAACAAATTCAATATTTAATAATAATCGTTCTACAGGAAGTATAGCGGGGGCAATAATTAATGATAGTTTAGAGATAGAAAATAGTATATTCAACGGTAATTCAGCGTATAGTTTTGGAGGGGCAATCGTTTCAAGCAATGCTCTTATTAAAGGCAGTACTTTCTTAAATAATGAATCTGAAACTTCAAGCGGCGGGGCAGTTGTTAACTTATATGGAAATATTGATTTTAGCGGTGTAAGCAAGTTTGAAAATAATATAGCTGGTGACAGTGGCGGAGCTATATATGCAACTATGGAATCAACTACTAACATTACAGGACCTGTACAATTTCTAAATAATAAGGCTAAAAATGGCCGTGGCGGAGCAATATTGGCACAGGGAACTTTTAATATTAATGCTGATGATCCTCTGGCACCTGTTGTGTTTTAAGGAAATACAGATTCAACAGGCAGCAATGCTTTTCACCTTGATATTGGACAAGGAGCAACAGAAGATAAGGTTGGAACAATGAATCTAAATGTTTCAAATGGCTCAAAGGTTATTATCGCAGATTCAATTTCAGGCCTAAAGGGTACAAAGTTAAATATTAATGGAACTTCTTCTATTAATGACCATGTTTATTTCGGATCAACGAATGAAGAATTTAGAGGTGATATAAAAACAAGCAATATAGATTTAAATTTTTATAATGAATTATCCGGCATGCCTAATGCCAAAATATCTGCAGTTAATACTCATTTTAATCTTATGAATGGATTTGCCAGTGACATTCCTTTAAATTTGGATTTATCACAAGGCGGCAATTCCTTGTCTTTAGATGTAGATCCTGCAAATCTGACCTGTGATTATATAAATATGGTAGGTGATCCGGCTGATATGACCCAGATTTTGATACGTGATATAAATGTTTTGAGCAGCCCTATACAATCAGTTACAGTCTTTGATATTTATAATCATGAGGTTTATGGTACTGATTTGGCGCTTTCTCCGGAACTGGAAAATTCAGTAGTATATGGGGCTTTAAAGACTTATAAGTGGGCTTTAACTCCAAAACTTACATTAATAGAACTAGGGGGGCTTAATCCTAATATACAGAGGTATCAGGGAGCAACAGCTGCTGCTTTTATGAACCAGATGTTAAGCTATGATTATTCTTTGAACAGAACAGATGAAATATATACAAATTTAAGAGAGCAAAAACTTGCATCCAGGAAGCTTAATATGTATGCTTACGCCGGCCATGGCGGTATGTATGTTGACCAGCAGTATGAAGATGGTTCTGCCTTCTGGATGAGACCGTATGTTAACCTTGAATCGTTTCATTTATCAGGAGCATCTGGTACTGTAAACAATCAGTCATATGGAACTGTAATGGGATTTGACTTCCCTTTGCATATTGCAAAATACGATTGGAAACTTGTTCCGACAATTTATGGAGCATATCTCGGTTCCAGCCAGCAGTATTTAGATTCTAATATGTATCAAAATGGTGGGTATGGCGGCTTTCTACTTAGCGCTTACAAAGATGATTTTTATGCAGGTTGGACAATAAATGGCGGTGGACTCGGGGTAGAATCAAAATACGGTGCAGGAAAAGATGATTACGCTATTGTAACAGCAGGTACCGCCTTGAAACTTGCATACAATTGGAAAATTTTTAAGCGGTTTATTCTGCAGCCTAATTTTACAACAGCATATACATTCTTGAGTCCATCAAACCTTGTAAATTATCAGGGGGTTAGTATAGATCAATCTCAGGTAAATGGTTTGACAATAGCTCCTTCATTAAGATTAACTTATAGAAATGAAGAAGGTTTTGAACCTTATGTGTACGGCGGCTGTGTAATACCTTTAATGAGTGATGTAAAGGCTTCTGCCGGAGATTTTAAACTTGATAAAATGACATTAAACTCCTGGGCACAATTTGGGGCTGGTATTCGTAAACGTATTAACGAGCGTTTTATTTGTTTTGCAGAAACTGTTATACGTACTGGAGGAAGAGATGGATGGGGATTAATGTTTAATTTTGAGTTTAAAATTTAAATTTCGACTTTTATTAATTAACTATATTCGCAAGTTTAGTATCCAGGCAGATGATAAAAATATCTATTTTTTAGATTAGTATTTATATGCAGTGTATTGCTGCAGAAAGGCGGATAAAATGAGTTTTAATCCATTAAAAGAAAAGGGTATTCCAGTTGAAAAACAAGTCAGAAACTGGCACCAGATAGTAGGTAAGCCTTATAACAAAACAGATGTTGATTGTTATACAAGAACAAGACAAATTTTGATGAACGGTATAGAAATAGAGGCGTGGGGTTTCAAACACCAGCTTAACCGATTTGTTCCTGATACTAAAGATAAACAGCTTATTGCACTGATTAGCAGAATAGAAGATTCTCAACAGACAACTGCAAACTGGATGGGACCTGCAGATCAGTCTGTTTTAGAAACGACTCTGGGGTATGAACAAGTTGCTGTTGATTTGACTGCGTGGATGGCGCAAAATGAGCCGGATCCTTATGTAAAAGAAACCTTTGACTTCGGGCTTCTGGAAGATTTTGACCACCTGTATAGATACAGTCAATTTGCATATATGACTGAAGGTATAGAACCTAATGATATTGTACAAGGTAAGACTGATGTTATTGTAGGAAGACCAACTCAGCATCACCACAATGATAATGGCTTGAGAATAAGAAAACATTATGATAAAAATACAGCACATCCTCAGACAAAGGTTAATATTTTAACTCTTCTTTCCGGTGAACAGCAAACTCATAATTACTATGCTGAACACGGTTTTATGTACGGTGACCACGTATTAAGAGAAACTTATGCGGAGATTAAGGATGTAGAGGAAGAACATGTAACTATGTATGAATCTTTGATTGATCCGACAGAGTCTATGTGGGAAAAGTTCCTTATACACGAATTTACCGAGGTATGTAATTATTATACCTGCATGGAAGATGAACCGGATGATAGAATCAAAAAGATTTGGGAATTGTTTGTTGATATAGAACTTGGACACCTTCAAGCTGCAGCAAGTTTGTTCTGCAAGTATGAAAAGCGTGATCCAGAGGAAGTTATCGGCAGCGAAATCGTTATTCCTTGCAGATTCAAGAGTCAGAAGGCTTATGTACAAAAAGTTCTTGAAAAAGAAGTTGATAAACGTCTGGAATCTCAGGGTGAGTTTACTACAATAAAGGCTCTTCCGGAAGATTGGCCTAGCTATGATGTTCAGATGAAACAAAATGAAATCAGCTCTCCTTCGGAAAATGCAGTTAGACTTGCAGGCACATATCATGATAGAGATATTGTTGCAGCAGACGAACAACTTAAAGACAAAGAAGTCGCTATATTGAAAAAAGGTCTTCAAAAAGATGGCGTTGCCTGGAATACGGTAACTCCAGAAGAGTTAGAAAAAATGATTAAAAAGCACGAAAAAAGAGAAGACGAGAAAGAAAAGTTAATATAATTTATTAAAAAAAGAGTCCTATTTATTAGGACTCTTTTAAATGTTTAACGTGTTTGTAGATGTATAAAATACCAAGTATACCCACTACAACAACGATTAAAATATCAAACTTATGCCAGAGATGCTTAAACATTTCCATATTCTGTCCGAATTTTACCCCGACATAAACAAGCAGATAACTCCAAACAAGCGAGCCCAGGAATGTAAGTGTAAAAAATATTCTTTTTCTTGCCCTCAAAATGCCGGCAGGAAGTGAAATAAAAGTTCTTATTACAGGCAGCATTCTGCATATGAAGAACGCCCAATCACCATATTTTTCTACCCACTTATCAGCATCATCAAGATCTTTATGCGAAATTAAAAAATATTTTCCATATTTTTCAATAAACTTACGTCCTCCGAAATAGCCAAGGTAGTATGAAGGAATTGAACCTAATACGCATCCGAATGCACCGGCCCAGGCAGCTACGTGAAAATTCATTTCACCTTTGCTTACAATATAGCCCGCAAAAGGAAGTATGGCTTCACTCGGAAGCGGTATATTGCAAGATTCTATTGCCATAAGCAAACTTATACCGAACGGACCCATAACAGTGATAATGTGTTCTATAAATTTAACAAGAACAGCAAGTACAGTATTAATTAATTCCATAAATTTCTCCCATCATTTATATTTAACTTTGTTTATCAAGCAGGCTGTTAATTGCGTCGTAAATTCTTTGGAAATCATGATTAGGCGCCAATTTAGGACAGCGTCTGAGTTTATTCCCTTTGAAATATGATTCAAGAACATCAATCAACTCCGCGAGAGGTTTAATAAGATTAGTAGTTAAAGTTTTTATTAGTATTAATCCAAGAACCCAGGTAATAAGAGTTAGAAAGCCAATAACCCAGGCACCTGCAGAACTTAATTTTTTTGCCCGTAAAGCTGCATTCTGCATCCCGACTCTATTTATTCTTGACAATTCTATTATATTATTAACTGTTGTTTCTTTGTATCCGGCATTATTTTTAAAAGCAGATTTATAACCCTTTTCGATTTTGTTGATTACTTCTGCTTCTCCCTTTTCTGTAACATTTGTTTTTCCTTTGGCTAAAGCTTCTTCAAAGGATTTTATATCTTTGTTCACAGTCAGAGCTGACATCATACTTTCTGCGATATAAAGTGATTGAGTGTTGTGTTTATTTATCTGCTCAATTGATGGTGCGAGTTTTAGAAAACCGCGGATACCAGCAAGTGCAAGTAATGTAGAAAAAACAAGAAGCAATATGAACGAAAGATAAAAAGATCTTGAAAAATTCATTATTTATTCTCCTCAATCATTTTTGCTATTGCATCTTCAGTGCATACCAGTAATAACTTATCTTTTGTATTTAATATTTCATTTGGAAATGGTCTTGCAAGTTTATTCCCTTTTTTGATTGCCGCAACAATAATTCCATATTTGTTAGGAAGTGCGAGTTCAATCAGGTTTTTACCTTCCATAAACGGCTGTACATTTATTTCAAGAAGCTGTATATCTTCAGACGTTTCATCTGCGATAATATTCTGGAACAGAATTTTGTATGCGAATTTTTTCCCATATTCTGCATCAGGGTTAATAACGTTCTTAGCACCTACTGCTTTTAAAATACGCTCATGAATTTTATCGGTAGCTCTTGCAATAACGTTGTCACATCCCATCTGTCTTAAAATTGCTGTTGTAAGTATAGACGGTTCTCTTGCACCGATTGCACAAATTACAACATCGCGCTCCTTGGGGCATAATTTTCCGAGAGCCGTTTCATCTGTAGCATCAAGACAGAGCGCGTCATCTAAAAATCCTGCGGCTTCGTCAACAAGCTCTTTATCCTGATCTACTGCTATTACCTCTGTTCCCTTTTCTGATAGAGTTCTTGCAAGCGACATTCCGAATTGTCCTAATCCTATTATTAAAACCTGTATAGACATATTTTTCTCCTATGTTAATGAAATTTTTGCATCAGGATAACTAATCCTTGAATCTATATTTTTAGTATTTAAGTAGCAAATCAGTGTTGCAGGAGCAACCCTTCCAAGAAACATTGCTGCAATAATGATAACTTTTCCAACTCCGTCAAGCTGGCTTGTAGCTCCCATTGACAAACCAACTGTACCAAGGGCTGATGCTGCTTCAAAAATAAGCTGCTCAGCACCGGCGGTTTGGGTTGTCAGGAGCATCAAAACTATTGTAACAAGTATTGATAGATACACTACTGTTAATGTTATGGCTTTTTTTATTGTATCAAGTTTAATAACTCTATTTCTTACAACATTATCTTTTATGCGGATTGCATTGTAGCAGGTTAAAAATAAAACACTAATTGTAGTCGTCTTTAAACCTCCGGCAGTACCTCCCGGAGAACCTCCGGCTATCATAAGTGCAGCCATAAGCAAAAAGGTTCCAGGATTTATACAGCTTAAATCTACAGAATTAAAACCGGCAGTTCTTGCTGTTGCTGATTGGAACCAGGCGTTATGAATTTTATCTGCAATACTCATTCCGCTTAAAACACCATTATATTCTGATAGGAAGAAAAACAGCGTACCTCCGATTAAAAGTGCCAAAGTTGTATAGAAAACCAGTACTGCAACCGGGGGAAGCTTTTTCCCTTTGAAAATATTTTGCAGCATAAGGCAGATTGCAGGTGACATACCGCCAAGAATTATTAAAAATGAAACAGTGTAGGTTACGAGAGGAAAACTGTTATAACCTATAAGGCTGTCATTTTTCAGGAAAAATCCGGCATTACAAAACGCTGATATAGAAGTAAAGAACCCGAATTTAAGTCCTGTCAGCAGACTGTGTTCGCTAAATGTAAAACAGGCAGAAAGGATAATTGCTCCTGTTAGTTCAACGATGAATGTATATTTAAAAATACGTATTAGGGATTTTTTTATTTCTTCTTTGCTTTCTGCTTCAAATATATTTCTGGCATTTTTTTCGTGTGTAAGCGACATTCTTTTGCCCAGAAGTATAAATATAATAGAGCTGATACTCATTATTCCCAATCCGCCGGCTTGTATTAACAGTAATAAAACAAGCTGTCCTACGCCAGTAAGTTTATCACTTACGCTCACAACAGACAGGCCTGTTACGCATACTGCGCTTACTGCTGTAAACATAGCGTCAATAAATGATACACCATGCGGAGAGCAGAATGGTAAATATAATATTATGCCTCCGGTCAGGCAAAGCAGGAAAAAGGTTGCTGGAAGTATTCTCTCCGGAGTTTTAGTAATAAATTCAAATCTGTTTTTTTGTTTTGCCATTAAATTTATCATCCACTTTTGAAAAAAGTATAACATAAAATTTTTTATAAAAAATTCTTATGATATGATATAGAAAAAAGGAGAGTTAATATGTTAACTAAAAATTCATCATTAAAAACAATGTTTTCAGGTGTTGATTTCTCTAAATATTCTTCTAAAACATCTGATTTTGTAAACGAGTTTTCATCACGTGCTAATCAGCCGGGTAAGTTCCTTAACTGGGTAAATCTCCCTCAGGAACAAGCTAAAAGATTAGATGATATCTATTCTTTAGCTTCAAAATTAAAATCTCAGACCGGTGTTGAAAAATTAAGCGTAATGGGTATTGGCGGTTCAAAACACACTGTTGAGCATATGCTCGGTATTAACGGGTTGAACATCAATTCTGATAAAATTTATTTCTATTCTGATGTTGATTCAATCAGCTTCGCCAGATTTTTAGAAAAACTAGGTAATGATGTATTGTCATCAAGCTATATGATTGCATCAAAATCAGGTTCAACATTTGAAACTAAAGATGGTTTCTTGAGAATACAAAAAATGCTTGAAGATGCATATATTGCTAAAGGACAATCTTTAGAAGAGGCAAAAAAATCTGCGGCAAAACATTTTATTGCAGTAACAGACAAGAATGCAGAGAAGAGCGAGCTTAGAAGAACATCTAATGAAAACGGCTGGCTCGGCGATTTGTATATTCACGATGATGTAGGCGGAAGATTTTCTGCTTTTGATGATCACGCTTTATTCACATTAGCATTTGCAGGTATGAGCAAAGAAGATATGAAAACAATGTTAATGTCAGCACAAGAAATTTCTTCACTTTCTTTATCTGCTGATTTAGAACTTAATGATGCATTAAAAGAAGGTATTTTCTGGGCTGATGCTAAACTTAACGGGATTGAAGCTTCTGTTCATCAGTATATGGGTTCTATGTTTGAAAACACCGTTTACTGGCATGCACAAATGCAGAATGAATCTGTAAAAGATACGCTTAAACAGATTGCAAAAGTTCCTGATGCAATGCATCACTCTGCAGAAGCACACTTTAACCCTGCAAATAAACTTGTATTTGCGCTTACTGTTCCTGTAGATAAAGGTGTTTGTGCTGAAAATGCTGAAGCATATATAGGCGCATTGACAAAATCTTACGAATCAACAGGTGCTTTCTTCAAAGAATATGTTGAAACTTCAAAGCTTGGCTTGACTCCGGAAGCAGCAGGGGCTGTAACTCAATTGAGAGCATTTGCAACCTGCTATCAGGAAATAGTAGAAGCTGTTATGCAGAATAAAGCTCTTCCTGAAGTATTAGACAGCGTACTCCAGCCGCACGTAGAATTTTATAAAAAGAATTTGAAGGGCGGGGTTGTTGTTCCGGGAAGAATTTCAGGTTAAATATTTTGATAAGGCCTCCGTGCAAACGGAGGCCTTATTTGTTATAATAGATTTATGGAACTTATAAAAACAGATGAATTTAATATAATTTATAAGGATATGCTGGCTCAATTTCCGAAGTCAGAGCTGAAATCATATGAAAAATTCTTGAAGCTATTCGGTGAAAATTATATTCTCTACAGGGTTGTTGATGGAGAGTTTGCAGGTTATATAATTCTTTTTGAGTATGGTGATTTCATTTTTATAGATTATATTGCGGTTTTGAAACAATTTCATTCAAAGGGGTTAGGCAGAAAAATTTTATCTCTTTTGAAAGATATTTATCCTGAAAAGAAAGGGTGTTTTTTAGAGGTAGAACCGCCTGATATTTCTAACCCTGATACAATAAGACGAATTAATTTTTATAAGAAAAACGGAGCACAGAAACTTGATGTAAATTATTTGTATCCTAATGAGCAGGGGTGTATACCGCTGGATTTATATTATATAAAATATAAAGATTTACCCTCTGATGAGGATATCAGAGTATTTATAACAGAGCTTTTCAAACAAGTTCATGGTGATTTAGCGCATTCTATGGAAGTTTTGCAAAAAATTTTTTGTTAGAAAACATAACAAGTGTGGTATTAATTAAATAGAGGTGTTTATATGAAATACATTTGGCTTTATATTATTGCAATAGTCGCATCTTTGGGCGGTTTATTGTCAGGGTATGATACCGGCGTAATTTCCGGCGCACTTTTATTTATTAACGAAACCTGGGTTCTGCCGGACACGTTGCAGGGTTTTCTTGTAAGCTCTGTTTTGATAGGTGCGGTAATCGGGGCTGCAACAAATGGTATTCTTGCAGATATTTTTGGACGTAAGAAAATCATCATGGCAACAGCTGTAATATTTATATTAGGTTCAATATTGTGTGCTTTTGCTCCAAATGTATATGTGTTAATACTTTCGAGAATTTTTGTAGGCTTTGCAGTTGGAATTGTTAACTTTGTTGTTCCTTTGTATCTGTCAGAAGTTTCACCTAAAAACTTAAGAGGAACGCTTGTTTCATTGTACCAGTGGGCAATTACCGCAGGTATTCTTTTCTCTTATTTTATTAACGCTGTTTTTGCTCAAGCAGTTTACAACTGGAGGTGGATGCTTTTTGCCGGTGTTGTTCCTGGACTCGTATTATTTATAGGAATGTGCTTTATGTCCGATACTCCCAGATGGCTTGTTTCTAAAAACAGAGATGATGAGGCAAAGAAAGTTTTTTCTAAAATAGAACCGGATATTGAGCCTGAAAAAGAAATTGCGGAGATTAAGGAAACTCTTGTTGATAACAGGCAGGAAAAGACTTTCAGATTAAAAAAATGGATGATAATGCCTTTTGTCGTTGGTATCGGAATTATGTTTGCGCAGATTTGTACAGGCATTAACACGATAATTTATTATGCTCCTACAATATTTAAGACAGCAGGATTTGACAGCAACCTTACTGCCATTTACGCAACAACAGGTATAGGCGTTGTAAACTTTATTATGACTATTATAGCTGTATTCTTTACAGACAGGATTGGACGTAAACCTCTTCTATATTTTGGACTTACCGGTGTAATGTTAAGCTTGTTTGCTCTTGGCACATCTTTTGCATTTGCCGGGGTTTTGGGTTCAAGCTTGAAATGGGTTGCTGTAGGAAGTCTGGTAACTTATATAATTTGTTTTGCAATGAGCCTCGGGCCAATCGGCTGGATACTAGTTTCGGAAGTTTTTCCGCTCAGAATAAGAGGTATTGCAATGAGTGTGTGTACTGTTTCGAACTTTGCATTTAATTTCTTTGTCGTCGGAAGTTTTCCTGTACTGCTGCATAGAATTGGTGGAGCGTGGACATTCTGGATATTTGGTATTGTTTCTATTCTTTGCATAATTTTTGTTTACTTCTTCGTTCCTGAAACAAAAGGGATTTCGCTTGAACAAATTGAATCAAACTGGAGGCGCAGTGTCAACCCGAGGGATTTTTGAATTAGCATAAATAATGCCTGACTGCCTAATACAAAAGCGAAGCCTTTAAAAAATAATTAAAATATGAAGAAACTTTTGATTTTAATATTAGGAGCAGCACTCGGTATTGCAGGATTTATTTTTGTTGTTCACAGTTTTTATAACATCCATATAACTGCGGTTTTTGAAGAGTTAGAACCGTTTCCGAGAAATCTTAATGTATATTACAAAGGTTTCAAACTAGGGCGTTCTGTTAGAGTTCGTCCATCTAAGGATTTTACTAATACGCGGGTTGATATGATTTTGAACGCGAAAGGTATAAGCTTGCCTGATAATATTACTGCAAAGGTTAAAAGAAAAGATAAAAAAGACTATATAGAGCTTGAATATCCTGATGCACCGTCGATTACGGATATAAAAAACCATTCTGTTATACAGGGTAAAAAAAGTTTTGATATTTCAGGATATATTGATGAGCAGGCAGAGGGCGGCGGTTTGGATGAGATAAAAGATAATTTGAATGATACTGTTGCATCTGCGGGCGATACGCTGGATGCGCTTACAGAACTAATTGGAACTGCAAATGATATATTAAAAGACTTAAGACCGTCACTAAAAATAACAGGAGAAAATCTTGCTGTAATGAGCCAAAATCTATCGGATGTGACAGGTGAGTTAAGCCGCTCTGCAAAACCTAAGCGCCTTGATAATACTTTTGCGAACATCGAACAGACAACCAAAAATATAGAATGTGCTACAAAGAATTTGGAGAATGCCAGCCTCAATGTTTCCAATATAACAAAACACGCGGACAGCCAAACAATTTCACTTGTGGATTGCGTTATTCAAAATACAAATGCGGTTATTGAAAATGTAAATGTCGTAGTATCAAATGTTAATGATATTGTAAAAGGTTTTAAAGCAACTTTATCAAAACGTTTCGCCGGTATGAAGATAATGTTCGGCAAACCAATCGGGTAAAAACTCTAACTTTACATTGCGTCACACTTTATTGAATTGGAATAACATTTAAGATATCCTTAAATCAGTTGTAGATTATTTGGGAATTATACATGGAAAAAGGTTTTGTAGAGAACGGATTTATTATTGATTTGAGCGATGCTAAAAATACAACACAGCTTGTGTTTGAACTTAGTTCAATAATGGAGCATCCTGATGTAAAAAGAAAAAATGTTTGTTTAAAATTAGGCAGTCTTGATTTGAAACAATCCCAGCTATTGAGTATCAAAGCTTTGATAGAATCAATGGATGCAAGTATTGCTTTTATTGATACGAATTCTGAACAAACTGAAGCGTCAGCAGTAAGCCTTGGAATAATAGTTTCAGAAATCAGCGACAGCTCTGTTCCTTCTGTGGGCTGTACTGCTTCAGAAGAAATTAAGGAAGAAGCTGTGGTTGTAAAAACAGAAGATGAAGCTGTTGAAGAAATTAATAAAACTGTTGAAATTCACGCAGATCCTGCAGCTAATTCTAATCCAATAGAAACAGCTGAAGGTATTGAAGATATTTATGATGAAGAATCAACGGAAGAATTGTCGGAGATAATTCCTTCAGAAGCATTTACTCCTGATTTTGAGGCGCTTGCTGCAAACGAAGGTTTGATAAAAACAGAAGAAACAAGTAAGTATATTCTTCTTGATACCGGTGATGTGCTTCCGGAAGGTGCAGAAGAAAATAGCGTAAACACTGAAACACTTCCGACTCTTTATATAAACCAGACATTGCGTTCCGGACAAACAGTAAGCTATGAAGGAAATATCCTTATAATCGGGGATGCACATCCGGGAAGCGAAATTGTAGCCGGCGGAGATATTACTGTATGGGGTATCCTTGGCGGCATTGCACATGCTGGTTCACAGGGCAATATAACATCAAAAGTAAGAGCATTAAAATTAAATGCGATTCAATTAAGAATAGCCGGTTTATATGCAAGACGTAATGATACATTAAATGTACCATACGTTCAAAAAACTAACGAGTTTACCCCTGAGGAAGCTCAAATTGAAGATGGAAAGATAGTAATTTACAAAAAGTTAAGGAGAGATTAATGACTGGTCGCGTAATAGTAATCACATCCGGAAAAGGCGGAGTAGGTAAAACCACTACCAGCGCAAATATAGGTACTGCGCTTGCAAAAGCCGGATATAAAGTCGTCCTTATAGATACTGATTTAGGTTTAAGAAACCTCGATTTGCTCTTAGGACTTGAAAATAGAATTGTATACACAATTGTTGACGTTATAGAAGAACGCTGCAAACTTAAACAGGCACTTGTTAAGGATAAGAAAAATCCAAACCTTTCGCTTCTTGCAGCAGCGCAGACAAGAGATAAAACAGCTGTAAATGCAGAACAGCTGAAAGAAATCTGTGATACTTTAAAAGAAGAAAATGATTTCGTTCTGGTTGACTGCCCTGCAGGTATAGAACAGGGATTCCAAAATGCAGTTGCAGGAGCAAGCGAGGCTATTGTTGTTACAACTCCTGAAATGTCAGCAATAAGAGATGCAGATAGAATTATTGGACTTCTGGAAGCTAAGGAAGAAATTAAAAGCTATAAACTCTTATTAAATAGAGTTCGTCCGAGCCTTATCAAATCAAATGAGATGATGGGCGTTGATGATGTTGTAGAAATTCTTTCCTGCCCTCTTGTAGGCATAATTCCTGAGGATACCGGAATTATTACCTCAACAAATAAGGGCGAACCGATTGTTAATGATGAAAATGCGCTTGCCGGTAAAGCTTACAGAAACGTAGCTCAAAGAATTTTAGGCGAAGAAGTTCCATTCTTAGATTTGGATGAGCCTAAAGGTTTTATGGCAAAAATTAAAAATGCGTTTGCAAAATTGAAAGCGAAGGTGTAGGATGGGGCTTTTCTCTGATATCTATAATACAGTGGCTAAGTTCTTCCGCCCTCAAGAAGAACAGGGTGACGCTTCCAAGTCTGTAGCGACCAACAGACTTAAACTGGTTTTGATGCAGGATAGGACAAATCTTACTCCAAAAATCCTTGAACAGATGAGAGGCGAATTAATTGATTTGCTTTCAAGATATGTTGAGCTTGACAAGGAACTTCTTGAATTGAACTTTGAACAGGAAGGCGAACAAGTTGCTTTAATGCTTTCTATTCCTGTTATTAGAGCAAAAGATGAAGAAGAAATCGAAGCAGCAGGTGTGAATTTGAAAGGTGACACCAGCGAAGATTCTGAATTAGAAGAAGATTCGGAAGAAGAAGCTGAAGAAAGTATTGAGCCAGCTTGTGAAGAGTCATCAGAAGAAGACACAAAAGTTGTTTCTGCTCCAGAAGGAATAAATTCAAATAAGACGGCAGAAGAACTAAAAGAAGAATGTCATTCTGAGAATTAAAGAATTAGTTTTTACAAGGGGCGGAGGCTTTAGCCTCCGCCCTTTTTGTATTAGAATATTTTTATGCTTCGGACTCTGTTTTAATATTTTTTAATAGCAGGATTAACGGTATAATAACAACACCTGCAATTGCAAAAATCCTAAATGCATCGATAAATGCAGATAGGTTTGCCTGCTGCATAAGAAGATTGTAAGCAGTATGTTGTCCCATATAAGCAGCAGTGTGCGGATCAACAGTAGTCATAAACATACTTCCGTATGCCTGAACTCTTTCTGTGTAAGTTTGTGCTGTATCAGTAAGGTGCTGTATAAGCATAAACTGGTGTTTTTGAGCACCCCTTGAAAGCAGTGTTGCTACAATAGATGTTCCGAATGCACCGCCTATATTTTTAAGCAGGTTTTGAAGTCCGCTGGCATTAGTCATCTGATCATTTCTAATTGTTGCAACAGAAAGTGTAATAATAGGAATCATTGCCAGCCCCAGCCCAACTCCGAACAAGAAGTTTGGAAACCCGATGTTCATTGTGGATATTTGAAGATTTAAGCCTCCAAGCATCCAGCTTCCTGTGGCAATACAGCCAAGGCCAATCATAACCAGCACTCTGTTGTCTATAAGATTAGCTAAAGTTGCACAAAGCACCATAGCCAGTAAAGCACCTAAACCTCTAGGCATCATGGAAAGCCCGCTCTTGTATGCATCATAACCCATTAGCGATTGCAGGAATTGCGGTAAAATTGCAAGCGAGGCAAGAAGCACGGCCTGCATAACTATCTGCACAAGTGTTCCGATTAAGAAATTTTTATCTTTGAAGACACTTAAGTCAACAAGAGAATCTTTGTTTCTAATTTGTGATACGAGAAATGCAATACCGGTTAAACAAGAAAGTGCTGACAACCAGCATATCCATGGTGCATTAAACCAGTCAGCATTATTCCCTTTATCTAATACAATTTGCAAAGTCAAAAGCCAGATAGAAAGCATAAAGAAGCCGAATGCATCGGTTTTAACACCTTTTTGCTTCTGTGCATATGGCGGGTCGTAAATTAATGATTTTGCGAGGAAAACAGTTAGAATACCTATTGGAATGTTGATGAAATAGATAAACGGCCAAGACCAGTTTTCTGTAATCCATCCGCCGAGTACCGGCCCTATAATCGGTGCCATTACAATAACAAGACCAAACATTGCCATTGCTTTACCTCTATCCTGAGGTTTGAAGTTTTCAAGCAAAATGGCCTGGGAAATAGGAAGAAGGCCGCCTCCGCCTATACCTTGAAGGATTCGTGCAAAAATCATTGTTTCAAGATTTTCTGATATTCCGCATAAACCTGAGGCTACAGTAAATAGAATAATACTTAGCATAAAAAAGTTCTTTCTTCCAAGAACTTTGCTGAACCAGCCTACCATCGGAATAACAATACCGCTGGCAATAAGGTAAAACGTTAATATCCACATTGACTCTTCCCGGCTAACCGAAAAACTGCCGGCCATATGCGGTAATGCTACGTTTGCAATTGTTTCATCCAATACAAACATAAACGCAGCTGCCATTGTAGGCATACAGGCAAGCCACGGATTTCTATTCTGCTCTTCTATATTTTCTGTCATAATTTATTTCCTTTTGTAAAAAATCGTACCATACTAATGTTGCATAAGCAACATGTTGTTTGAGCAACAAATTTTGTAAATATTTGTAAAATCAGCTGTTAAAAAAAATATACAAATGTGGAATATAATATATATAAGGATATGTTGTAAAGAATGAAAAGTTTCAATAAAATATGCTTAATTAATGGCCCTGAAACCCTTACGGCTGTAGGGGGGGGGGCAAAACACCCTAATTTACAGAGCTTTTTAAGCGAGGTGTTAAAATGAAAATTAACACAAATTTATCAAGTTTAATAGTGCAATCCAGCCTAAAAGCATCTACTAATGGTCTAAATACCGCAATAGAGCGCATGACAACGGGTTTTAAGATAAATCATGCGAAAGACAATGCTGCGAACTATTCAATAAACACAAAGCTTTCAAGTAAATTATCATCATATTACGTAGCTCAGGATAATGCTTCTATGGGGCTGGATATGATGACAAGTGCAATGGATAATCTGGATTTAATTTCTAGCCACCTTTCACGAATGCGTGATTTGGCAGAACAGGCCGCAAATGGGACTTATGGAGAAGACTCTTTGAAAGCTATACAATCGGAGATTAATGCAAGACTTGAAGAGTGTTCAAGAATAATTGAAAATAGTGAATATAATGGTATAAAATTATTTCAGGGCACAGAAGGATTGAATGGAAAGTTTTTGGAAGAAATAAAACCTTTGACAGAACAAGAAGCAATTGCTCAGGGGTATACTGTCATAAAAACGGCTGATGAATTACAGGCAATGGAAAATAATGTTAGCGGTAAATACATTTTGATGAATGATATTGATTTAGCCGGATATTCTTGGACTGCGGTAGGTACATCCTCAGACCTTTTTAGCGGAGAATTTAACGGCAATGGGTATGTAATAAAAAATCTTACTGTTAATCAGTCAGGATTAGACTATCAAGGACTGTTTGGAAGAGTGAGTCGTGCAAAAATAAGTAATGTAGGTCTGGAGAATGTAGAAGTAAAGGGTAATACGGGTACTGGAGCTTTAGCCGGATATACAGATAACTCAGATTTCAAAAATTGCTATGTTGATGGCGTTAGCATAAGCGGTGGTCTTGAGACGGGGGGACTTATCGGGACGCTGGATAGCGGCGGGATTAGCAGCTGTTATATTATTAATGGTAGTGTGACATCTTCAGGCTTTAATGTCGGCGGGCTTGTAGGTAATGCAAACAGTGGTATTATGGATTCTTATTCAACGGTTGATGTTACCGGTAATCAAAGAGTTGGAGGGTTGGCAGGAACATTTTCAGGGGGAAGTATAAAAAATTGTTATTCGACTGGCAATGTGTCGGCAGTACGTGATACAGCAGGCGGTTTTGTGGGAAATTTGAACGGCGGCACTCTTTCAAGCTGTTATACAACAAGTCTGGTAAATTCTGGTGACCCTGCAAAGATGGGAGCTTTTACAGGTGTTTTAAGTATCGGGAATATAAATGTTTCATTTACGAATTGTCATTATTATAGTTCTTACAACCCCGGTATGGCAGCAGTTGGTTACAATCCTAATAATAAAGACACAAGCGGCTTAACAGACGGGGGAACTCTTCCAGAACCAGTTATACCGAATATAATAAGTTTTCAAGTTGGGATTTATTCTGACAGCAGCTCTAGATTTGCTTTAGACTTAGAATTTACTCTGGATTTAAAGGTTAACGCTTCTGATGCCAACTCTGCAAGAAATGCTTTAACTAATATTGATAATTTACTTGCAAAAATAAATACTCGCCAGACAGAATTTGGCGCCGCATATAATCGTCTTGAGTCTGCACTTGAAACAATCGGTGTAAATATTGAAAATTTAACCTCAACTCAATCGACAATTCGTGATGCAGATATTGCTGAAGAATCAAGTGCATATATTAGAAATCAAATTCTCCAGCAGGCAAGTGCAACGCTTCTTGCGACAGCTAATCAAACACCAGCTATAGCTTTGCAGCTGCTGTAATTAAAACTTAGCATATGAGCCTATAATTCTTACTCCTTCAGCTTGCGGCTCTAAATCAGAGATAAGAAGTTTTATTACTTCATCATCCTTGTGGCCGTCAAAATCAATAAATACAGCCTGTTCCTCAGCATTATTATTCATCATTTTAGAATTAATCTGGGTAATATTGATATTGTATTTTACAAAGACTTGAACAATATCTAAAAGCGCTCCCTGTCTATCATTTAGAAATAATACAATACTAGTTTTATCTTTTCCTGTAGGCAGAGTTGAAGCATCACCAATTACTATAAATCTGCGTTTGTTGTCCTTATCGTCTTCAATATGTTCTTTTAAAACATTTAAATTATAAAGTTCAGCAGTTTTATGAGTTCCAATGATAGAGTATGTCAGGTTGTAGCCGTTAAGAAGTCTTGCAGCATCATCCATACTCTCTGCCACAACAATATTCAATTGTCTTGGCATCTCATCTCTAACAAAAATTTTACTTTTTGCAAGAGCATTAGGATTTGCAATCAACCCTGTAATGCTGTAAAATTCAGTAGTTTTAGACAAAATACAATCATTAACAGGAACAATTGTTTCAGCTAAAATTTGTATATTCTGGTTTTTTGTCTGAATAAGGTTGTCTATTGTTTCGCGTATAATTCCTTTATAAGTAGTTTCTACAGGCAAAACAGCAATCGCATTGCAATTCTCGTCCACATAATCAATACATTCTTTTATAGAATTAAGCGAACGCTGGTACAAGTATAAGTCATAGGCTTTGAATAACTTATCCTTTGCAATTTCAGAATACGAGCCGCCCATACCTAAGCAGACAACTTCATTAAAATCTTCAAACATGATAAACTCCGTGTTTTTTATAATTATAACATACAAGCATAGCTTGCTGTTAAATTTATTTTCCCCGCCTTAACGTCCGATTTCAACAGCTTTTGCCGCCATTGATTTAGAAATATTAACCAGTGCAAGGTTAGCTTCATAAGCTCTCTGTGCCATAATAGCATCTGCCATATCAACCATAGCATTAACGTTAGAAGCTCTGATGTAACCGTTAGCATCAGCATCAGGATGCCCCGGTGAATAAATTCTTTCACCTACAGTAGGGTCTTCTACGCAGCCATTAAATACAACACCGCCTTGAAGGTATGGAAGTGTACCAACTCCGAATACATCGTTTTTCATTGTATTCATAAGGCCATGGAAAGAAATATCCTCTGAAGCATTTAAAACAGGAATACGTCTTACATAATTCGGTGTATCGACGTTTGCAATGTTTTTGGCATGGATATCTAACCTTAAACCGTGTGCTTTTAAGGCATTTGAACCGATGTTCATTGATTCCATTATACTCATAGTTATTTCCTTTCTTGCGTTACAATTGGCCTGATAGTTTGGTACTCCTATTTGCCTACATTAATAACAGTTTTCATTTCTGTTATTATATTTGACATTCTTCTCGTTGCCATAGTGTATAGTAAAGCGTTTTTCTGCATTTCGGTAAGTTCTTCTGCTATATCAATTTCCTGTTTCTGTCTATCTTCAAGTATTCCGGATGGGCCTAGCTCTGTAGAAAGTTTTGTTTCAAGAGGGCTGTTCATAGTACCCAGATATGAAGAAAAATCAATGTCACGACGAACATAACCAGGAGTATCTACGTTTGCGACATTAGAACCCAGAGCTCGCTGTCTTTGAGAAATCAAATCAAGCATTAAATTGGTTTTTCCCATTGAATCTAAACTTGTGAATGTCATTTTTTAATCTCCTTGGAGTTTTGTTGCTTTTGTCACACGACTATTTTCTACGTGCGTAGCACTATTCTCTAATATTGATTGCTTTGTTGTACATATCGTCTGCAACTTTCATAAGGTTCATACTTGCAATCATTGATGTATTCAATCTCATTAAATCATTGAGTTCATCATAGATGTTTGTATTCGAAATCTCTGTTGCGTATTGCTTTATATTCTCTGTACCTTTCATTATTTTCGGAGCACCGGACTCATCATTATAAACCATTTTATTATTATGTCCCTGCTCTAAAGCTTCCGGACAGTCGAATTGAACAATAGGAATTGTGCCGATTTTTTCGGGCAGAGAGCCTGCGTTGTCATAATTCATAACATCGCCGTTTGGTTTTATTTCAAATTTATATGAATTGGCTGGTATTCTTATTCCATCTCCCACCATCCAATCATCAACCGTCATAAGATATCCGTTTTCACCTCTTTTGAAAGCACCATCACGGGTGTATTGTATTTCTCCGTCTGCTGAAACAACAGGAATATAACCTTCCCCGTCAATTGCGACATCGTAAGGATTTTTACTGATTCGAATAGAACCCTGCAGTGCATTTGTTCTGATAGCACCGTCAACGTATCCATCTTCTCTCAAAATTTGTTCAAAACGATTGGTTTTATATGCAGCAGTGTTGTAGTTTGCAAGGTTATTGGCTACATAACCTAGTTTTTCAAACTGCATTGTTGCGTTATTAATACTTTTTCTGACTACCGCCTGCATGTTATACATAATTTAAAACCTCCTAAGATGTACTGCTTAACTGGCTTATGACTTTTTGTAAGTTAGTACTTTCAATAAGAAATATTTGTCTGTTTGCTTCAAAGTTTCTTACAACCGGTTTAACTGCAAGAAATTCATTTTGAAGCGTTACATTTGAGTACTCGTTGTAACCCTGTTTAACATCAGGATTTAGTACGGCCATTCCATTTGCATCTACAATGCCGAGAAACCCTGCGTCAACAAGTTGATTAGAGTCTTTTGCATATACGCTGACTTTACCTTTTGAATTTACAATAACCTGTGCCGGATTATCAGGAACAACAGGGAGTTTGATAGGCATACCGGCATCAGAAAGAACCGGACAGTCTTCAAGGTTTAATAAATTACCGGCTTTATCAAGTTTAAATCTGCCGTCACGGGTTAACTTAACTCCTTCAGGGGTTTGGACTTGAAAATATCCTTTGTTAGCCATAGATATATCAAGCGGATTTTTAGAAACCATTATACGCCCGACCTGATCATCGACAGTTGTTGATAGTCCGTGTACACCTATATATTCTGTGAAAGAAGAAACAACGGGTTCTCTGCGCTGGAAACCTACTTTGTCAAAACCAGCTACATTATCGTTAATCATTCCGAGAATTTCGCTTTGAACATGCATAGCTCTTATAGAAGCTTTCATGCCTTGTTCACAAAATCTGACACCGCCATTGATTTGCATAGTTATACCTCATCTACTACCTAGTTTTATCGGATAATTAGTATATTTGCTTTAGTAAATATTTATAAAATCATCCGTTTAATGTAGTTTAATATGTTTATAATGTTTCGGGGAAAAAAGTCAAAAATTTTTGTTGACAATAAAATTTGTTTCTAATATCATAGAACTTGACGCCGGTATAGCTCAACGGTAGAGCAACGGTTTTGTAAACCGTAGGTTGTAGGTTCGATTCCTATTACCGGCTTTTTTCCCGGGGTGGAGAGAATGGATTGGTAAGAAGCTCCAAGCTGGGTGAGACTGTTCTCGCAAAGCCCTTGTGGTTTAAGCCTTTGTGGCGCAGGGGTAGCGCACTCCCTTGGTAAGGGAGAGGCCACGAGTTCAAATCTCGTCAAAGGCATTTTAAAAATTAAATAAGGGTAGGTGGCCGAGTGGCTAAAGGCGACAGACTGTAAATCTGTTCACGAGAGTGTACGGTGGTTCGAATCCACCCCTGCCCATTTCTAAAAAGCCCTATTAGGGCTTTTTATTTTAAAGGAGCGTGTGTGTATGAAAATAAATTCTGCAAATAGTACAAATTTTCAGGCGATTACTTATCGCCCGGGGTGTCAGAAATATGTGGCGGAATATCTTACATCAAGAGATAAAGGTGTTTTGAGGCGGGCTGAAAGAGCTATGTCAAGGTGTAGAAAGTGGGATTTGGAGATTACTTCAAAAGGTTTGAGAATTGCCTCAAAAAAGACTGCCGACGCAATACTTGTAGAAGAATCAAGACTTTGTAATGTACCACATGATAGAAATTTATCAATGAAAGCTATTTATGACGGTCATTCTGAAACTTGTGAAACGGGACAATATTGTAAATTTGATATTAAATTGCCAAGCTATGAGGCTGCTATGGCACAGTATGCCAGATATTCAACTATGCCGTTGGTAGAGAAAGCTATTGATTTGGTAGAAAAATTTGAAAAACAAGACGTGATTTTTACATATAATAAACCTTTTGTAAGAAAAATATGGGATATATTATTTAATTAATTGTGGCGTAAAAGGAAAATTTCTTGTATTTTTCAAACCAAAGTAGCAAAATTTTATATTTTCAGGTTTTAGGAAAAGTATGAACATATCCCCTTATACATACAGCAAAACTATGTATCCGAGTTTTTCAAGTAATATTGAGATAAGCAAGATTAATAAAAAGTTAATCGAATATGAAAAGAATGATTTTATCAGCGGGATTTATTATGTAGATTTACTGGCAAAAGATAAAAAACAATTTATAAAAGATAAGATTAACACATATATGCTTGATAAAAGGTTTGAGAATTACAGGTCAAAACTTTTTGCAGATAAGAAAAATGATGCTCCATACAAGCTGGCAGCAATTGTAAAAAAGCTTGATGCTTCTGGAAAAGAAACAATTATCAAACACAAAGTTCCGTCATTGTTTGAGGGGATGAATATTGACTCTATTACTAAAGCACTGGATACTCTATCATATTTAATTCGTGATGGATATAAAAGTTTAAAAAACGAGAGTAATCAACTCTTGATTGATAATAAAAAAATAGATTTAGAATATTTAGGCAAAGGGTGTAACAGCATTGTGTTTAAACTAAAAGACGGCAAAAATCCGCCTGTTGCAATGAAAACATATATAAATCCGGAAGATATTAATAGTTTGAGTATCTGGGGAGAACTTGCTGTGTATCAGGATGTACAATCAGAAAATATAAACAACATTCCGGCATTATTTCTCGCAAATCCAATATGCGTAAAAGTTGAAGATAAAACAAAAGAATATACTGAAGTATTTGATGTTGATGAAATAAAGGATTTTGATGGTTACAAAGGTGGTTGGACAATTGTTGAGTATATAACAAAAGAAACTCCTGTTAAGAAGGGTGGTATATCATTTAATGATTGGTTAACACAGAATAATATATATCATCTAGACATGTCTTTTGATAATTTTATAGGAGCTTATGTAACAGATTTAGGAGGTATTGATGCAGAGTGTTAAGTTTCCCATCGTTTTTCATATGCTTCAACAGCGATAGCTGCTTCCTCTTCTGAATATTCATATCCGGATAGGCTTATCATAATTCTGCCGTGCGACTCCTCAAATAATTTTTTCTTAATTTTGTATGGATAAGTTTCATTGCCAGGCATATTACCGTTATGTATTTCTCGAATGACGTCATCTATGTAAATTTGCATATACTTAGGTATTTTAGGATGCCTTTTTATGTATTCGCATAAAGGCATATTTTCACGATAACGATTGCCGCTTGCAGATGTTAGAAGAAAGTTTCCTATTGTATTAAGTCCCCCATTTGAGGCCGGAGTTACATGCTCAATAGAACCTGTAGATGCTATGAATAAACGGCGGGTAATTTCTATCTGGTTTCTTTTAGAATATTTAACTATAAACGCATTACGGCTGCTTTCAGAGGTTGGAAGAAATAGAGCCTTGTTTTTTATGTCATTAAAAATCTCTCGCTCATTTTCTTTGGGGATTATTTCTTCAAGTGAATTTAAAAAAGTTTTTCGTTTGAAAGTATCATGTTTGTTGTTGCTTATGATTATCTGACGGCATTTTGTTGTTTTTGTTCTTATTTTTAAAGCTGTTTGAGGAGATAATCTTCTTGTGAGGGCATCTACATCATCCAAAACCTCAAACTCTTCAAGTTTTAGCCTTGTTAAACAATTATTTTTAATCATCTGGAGGCAGTTTTGAAGATTATCATCAGGGTTTAGCATTGAAAAGTCTTTAAAAATAGCAAGTACTGATTTTTCAACAGACAAGAGGTTAGTCTGATATATAGATAATAGCTCAACAGCATCCTCAGCAGTTTTACATCTTGATAAACCCTTCTCAAAACTTTTAATAGTTTCGCTAGGAATAATTTTAATTCCGCGGTAAGGACAGGTTATATTCTTTAATCTGCGCAAAGGTTTACCAGCAGAAGTCTTACCTTCATAAGGGATATCGTAATAGTATTTTAAATAATTCTGAGAGGTTATTCGTTTTAACTTTTTTGAGGGCATAAATCCTCACTATTCTTTATTTCATGATATCAGATTGAGTATAGCTTCGCAAGGGAGGTGCTTAACATAACATTTTGCATAAAATGTATTGTTTATTTTTTTTATATACGCCTGTTAAAGCGTTTTTTTAGTTTTTTGAATAAAAATTTTACAAAACTTAATAATGTCTATAATGTTTATTATTACTAAAATATAGGTTATATTAATTAAATTTTTACATAACATTTTATGCAAAATGTTATATAAGAAATTAATTGTTATACGAGCTTAAATAAAGAGGTTTAGCCTTTATAGATATAAGAAGAAAATTCCTATGAATTCTATGTAAACTTTTGTAAAATTTTTAAAAAATTATTAAAGTTTTACCATCATGTTGCCGTTATAGATAATACGAACAATGAAGTTATTAGGTGTATCATGAAAGACAAGGTAGAGAGCGTAAACAATCTTTCTGCCCGTGGGGTATCCCGGCAGCGAAAGATTATAATCGCAGTATTAGCTGGTATGTGTTTTGTGGGTGACGGTCAGCAATCTTATGCAATCGGAACCGGCAGAGCGCAGGGTGATACTGATATTGGTGATGCTCGAACTTTTAAGTTTAAGGATAGAATTAATGTTAAATTCGGGCAGGGAAAGCCTTCTGGATATGCTGCTAATGCTTTATATAATGTTGTAGAGGGAACATCAAGCGATTACAATTATAAACAAGAAACTGTTAATGCTGATGGAACAGTAACAGTTCATTATTACAAAATAACGTTAAATGCTGCAAATACCGGTACATCTTCAAATATAAGCTGGACAGAAGTATCTTCTGCCGGTGCAGATACAATACAAATAAAATTGCCGAATAATCAGGTTAAGTACTTAAAGTATACTTATACTCAGCCTTCTGGATATACAGTTGACAGTTCAAGCTATACATCAACAAACCTAGCAAATAATGTTACCAACAAGGTTTTTAGTGCAAGTAGTAGAATTGATCAGAAAGCAGCATATTCAAATCAGGCTTATGGGAGTGCCAGTGCAAATATTTCTACGGCAAGCTATGGCGGTTCAATATACAATCATACGTCAAATTCTTCCATTGATATTACATCAGATTTTAATGGTTCTAGCCTTATTCAGACTCTTACAGGTGGTACAGCGTTAGCTGGTGAGGATTATACATATGCAGAAGATGATTTTGCCTCTTCTACAGATGGCAGTGCGTCAGCTAATGCAGATGCGTATGCGTCAGCTTGGGCAGAAGCAAATGCTTCATCTTCAGCTTATGGTGGTGCTATAGGTAATACAAGTTCAGGTTCTTTAGGTAACGTAAAAGGTGATTTTGTTAAAAATTATGTACAATCAAATGCCTATGGTGGATATGCAGAAGGCGGTTATGCCGAAGCTCACGCCGGTGATGCAAAAGCAGTTGCCGGCGATGCTTATGCTTCAAGTGATGATGGTAGTGCATCGGCTACAGCTACAGCATCAGCTAGTGCAGATGCAACTTGTAATACATCAGCAGATGCAAATGGCAGTGCAACAGCAGGCGGTGGTGCAATTGGCAATTTAGGAACAATGGGAAATGTTACGGGAGATTTTGTTGGCAATTATGCTCATGCAAATGCGAAAGGTGGTACTGCTATTCACGGTTCAAGTATGGAATATAGTGGTACTGCAACTGCAGTTGCCGGCTCAGCTACTGCAGATGCGAGTAATACTAAAACTATTACACATACAAGTTCTTATTATAATGATGAGGGTAAGTGGGTAACAGAAGAGGAGTCAATAACCTTAAGTGTTTCAGCCTCTTCGTCTACATCAGGTTCTTCTGATTGGAATTCTGATTATGATGGCGGGTATTATCATACTTGGAAAGATGGTACTACACAATGGATTAATTCATTATCTGTTACTGCTACTGCTAATTCTAGCACATATGAATATGAGAATACATATTGGGATTATAGTGAACATGCTGATGCAACTGCTAATGCCTATGGTGGTGCTATTTACAATTCGGGTAAAATGGGAAATATTGTAGGTAATTTCATAGGTAACTATGTTCTTTCAACAGGAGAAGGAGGAAGTGCACAGAATAATGGTGTATATACATATGCCTATGGCGGAGGAATATATAACTACCAGTATGGTACTATAGGAACAATTTCAGGCGATTTTACCGGAAACTATGCCAAAGCAGATTTGAACACAATGGGCGGTGGTATTTATAACAGCAGATATGCAACAATTGCCGGAATAAGCGGTGATTTCAATAGCAATTATGTAACTACTGATACAGAATTAAACCTGGCTACAAATTATAGGTCCCAAGGTGGTGCTATTTATAATGAAGGTGCTATTACAAATGGTATAACAGATTCTACATTTACAGGCAACTATGCTATCGCAAATTACGGTGCAGCACAAGGCGGAGCGTTATATCACAGCGGTTACAGCAGTTATAAAATAAACAATATAAGTGCTGATTTTTCTAATAACTACGCTTCTTCGACTAATTATCAGGCGCAAGGCGGAGCTATTTACAATACATATAGTTCTAGTAGCAGTTCCAATGGTATTGGTAATGTATCCGGTGATTTTATCGGGAACTATGTAAGTGCTTTAAAAGAGGCACAGGGCGGGGCTATTTATAATAATAATTCAATTGATAGTATAACCGGTACTTTTAGCAGCAACTATGCAAAATCTGAAACAACCGGAGCTCTTGGTGGTGCGATTTATAATAATTCTAACAGTTACGCAAAAATAGGTTCAATAACAGCAGATTTTATAGGCAACTATGTTTATGCGATTGGTAACTCAGCAGGCGGGGCTATTTATAATATTAATAATTCTAATGCTATTGGACTTATTTCAGGTGATTTTATTAATAATCACGTAATTTCCGCAGCTGATGCCAGCGGCGGAGCAATTTATAATACAGCGGTTGCAAACGGCTTGGCTAGTGGAACTTATTCAGGTAACTATGTTCAAGGTAATAATGCGTATGGTGGTGCTTTATATAACACATCAAACATATCAAATGGCATCAAGAATGTAAGCTTTATCGATAATTATGCGCATGCAGAAGAAGGTGGTACTGCTCAAGGCGGAGCGATTTATACAACTTATGATTTAAACATTATTGCTGATAACGGAACCTCTAAATTTTCCGGCAACTATGTACAGGTAGGAGATGGACCGAAAGAGTCGCAAGCTGTTTGGCTGCAAGGCTCCGGGACAAACCTTACTCTTACTGCACAAAATAACGGTAATATAATTGTTGATGATACGATTACAGGTCAGTCTAATTACACTCATCAATTATATTTAACCGGTGACTCAACTGGACAAATCAATTTGAATGGTGTCGTAAAAAACGCTGAAGCGCGGTTAAATTATACAAATCTAACATTTAGTACAAATACTTTTGCAGATACAACTTCAAGATTATATACGAACAGTGGTACGGTTAATCTTCAGGATAATGAAATAAATAATTATAATATTAATTATTTATCATCATCTTCTAGTGCAAAATGGGAACTAGACGTTGATTTAGCAAATCAAAAAGCTGATACGCTGACGATATCGAATGGCTCCGGTTATGTCTATATTAACGATGTTGATTTAACCGGTATACCAGTAGAAGATGGTTCAGTTACTGTTCAGGTCCTTAAAAATGGAAGCGGAAGCAGTGTTTACCTGGCGTTAAATAGTTCTTTAACATCTAGAAATTTGCTTAAAGAAACTGAAACCGCTACAAAAGATGCGATTTTAGCAAATACGAACTGGTCGGCTGTATATTCCCAGCTTGATCAAATTGTAAAAGTATATGGACAATTAAGTCTTACTACAACTGATACAGACCGAGATAGTATAACTTATACAACAACGTCTGAAATTTCTGGAAACGGCTACAGTGTTCAAGGTGATACTCTGAGATTATGGAACCAGCTTGATACAACAGAAACTAAAAATTTCCAGTTTGATGCCGCTTCTAATACTTATACGGTCGGTGAAAATCTAGGTGCAACGGCTGGAAGTGTATCAAATGTAAATGGTGTTGCAAGCGGTTCTTCCAAATCTACTATAAATATGAATGGCAAGACCGGTTTTGAACTTTCAAACGGAAAAACTCTCTCTCTTTCTAATGTTAACATTACCAATGCAGTAAACTCTGAAGGTTCAGTTGTTAATGCTTCCGGCGGTACAACAAATTTGTCTAATGTAACCATTGCATCATCAAATTCGAATGCTGCAATTAAAAATGCAGGTACTTTAAATGTAACTGGCGGAACAAATACTTTAAACAGCGGAATCTCTGGAACAGGTTCAACAAATGTAAATAACGGAGCAAACCTAACGCTTGCTAATGGTGTTTCTATTACTCAAAACACTGTAAATGTTAATAATGGTTCATTAAATGTGTCTGATACGGGTAAGGTCAATGCAAACCTGACTATAGGCACTCAGGGCAGTGCCTCAATGTCTGCCAATAGTATAACAAGTGCTGTGTCAAACTCTGGAAATTTATCTTTGAGCGGAGGAACTGTGAGCAAAGCAATATCAGGCTCCGGTACAACTACGCTTAAAGGAAATACCACAAACAGTGCCGGTATTAATCAAGGTGTAAATGTAAATAGCGGTGTTACATTGACTAACAATGCTGCATTAGGTTCAGATAGCGGAAAAGTTACAAACGCAGGAACAATTAATACAAATGCAGGCAATATTAAGGGGGCAGTAACCAATAACAATGCTCTTAACCTCTCCGGCGGTACATTAAGCAAAGCAGTTTCCGGCTCAGGAACGACAACAATCAGTGCCAATGCAACAAACAATGGCGGAATAAGTCAAAAGGTAAATGTTAGTTCAGGTGTTACTTTAACTAACAATGCCGCATTGGGTTCAGACAGCGGAGTTGTTACTAACTCCGGTACGATTAATACAAGTGCAAGCAATATTAAGGGAGCAGTAACCAATAACAATACTGTTAACTTATCCGGCGGAACTCTTTCAAAAGCAATTTCCGGAAGCGGAACAACAAATATTACCGGAATTGTATCATCTAATTCAGCTATTTCTCAGGCAATTTCAATTGCATCAGCAGGTGACTTAACTATCAGTGCAAGCAATGTTGGTGGAAATGTTACAAACGCAGGTGATTTAATCTTAAATGGCGGAACGTTATCCAAATCCGTAACCGGCTCAGGCAAAACTAGTATTACCGGAGCCGTAACTGCAAACTCAGCTATTTCTCAGGCAATCTCAATTGCGGCATCTGGTGATTTAACCGCAAATGCCGGAAATATAGGCGGAGCCGTAACCAATGCCGGAGATTTAATCTTAAATGGCGGAACATTAACCAAAGCCGTAACCGGCGCTGGTACAACTAGTATTACCGGAGCTGTAACTGCAAATTCAGCAATTTCTCAGACAATCTCAATTTCTTCTTCCGGTGATTTAACTGCAAATGCCGGAAATATAGGTGGAGCAGTAACTAACGCCGGAGATTTGATATTAACTGGCGGAACGTTATCTAAATCAGTTTCAGGTGCCGGTTTAACTACAATTACCGGTAATACAACAAACAGTGCCGGTATTAATCAGGGTGTAAAAGTTAATAGCGGTATAACTCTTACAAACAATGCAGCTCTTGGTTCTGCAAGTGGAAGCGTAACGAACGCCGGAACTATTAACAGCAGTGCTGATAACATTAAAGGCACTGTATCTAATACAGGCAGTTTAAATCTTTCCGGCGGAACATTGTCAAAAGCGGTATCCGGTTCCGGCAAAACAACTATTACCGGCAATACAACAAACAGCGGCGGTATTAATCAGGGTGTAACAGTCAATAGCGGAGTTACTCTCACTAACAATGCTGCATTGGGCTCAGATAGCGGGACAATCACTAACTCCGGTACGATTAATACAAGTGCAAGCAATATCAAGGGAGCAGTAACCAATAATAATACATTAAATCTCTCCGGCGGAACATTGAGCAAAGCAGTTTCCGGCTCAGGAACCACAAATATCACTGGAGCAGTAACATCAAATTCTGCTATATCACAGGCAATTAATGTAGTTGCAGCGGGTGATCTTACAATAAATGCCAACAATATAGGCGGAGCCGTAACCAATGCTGGTGACTTGATACTCACTGGCGGAACATTAAGCAAAGTGGTTTCCGGTTCTGGAAAAACAACTATCACAGGCAATACAACCAATAATTCCGGTATCAATCAGGGCGTAAATGTAAATTCTGGCGTTACTTTAACCAACAATGCAGCTCTGGGTTCGGAAAATGGTGCGATTACCAATTCGGGAACTATTACAAGTAATGCAGGTAATATTAAAGGAACTGTAACCAATAACAACACATTAAACTTATCCGGCGGCACATTAAGTAAAGCAGTTTCCGGCTCAGGAACCACAAATATTACCGGAGCAGTAACCTCCAATTCAGCTATATCACAGGCAATTAATATAATTGCAGCCGGTGACTTAACTATTAGTGCAGGAAATATCGGCGGTGCTGTGACCAATGCCGGTGACTTGATACTAACCGGCGGAACGTTGTCTAAAGCAGTATCCGGTGCAGGTTTAACCACCATCTCCGGCAATACTACAAATAACGGCGGTATAAATCAGGCTGTAAAAGTAAATAGCGGTGTTACTTTAGCTAACAATGCGGCTCTAGGCTCTGCAAACGGAGCAATTACCAATGCCGGAACCATTAATAGTAATGCTGATTACATCAAAGGTACTGTTGCCAACTCCGGCAGTTTAAATCTCTCCGGCGGCACCTTAAATAAAGCCGTATCCGGAAGCGGTACAACCACAATTACCGGCAATACTACAAATAATGCCGGCATTAATCAGGGTGTAAAGGTTAATAATGGCGTCACTCTTACTAACAATGCCGCATTAGGATCCGATAGCGGAGCAATCACGAATGCCGGAACCATTAATAGTAATGCTGATTACATCAAAGGTACTGTTGCCAACTCCGGCAGTTTAAACCTCTCTGGCGGCACCTTAAATAAAGCCGTATCCGGAAGCGGTACAACCACCATTACCGGCAACACCACAAATAATGCCGGCATCAATCAGGGTGTAAAGGTCAACAGCGGTGTTACTTTAACTAACAATGCCACATTAGGATCTGATAGCGGAGCAATCACGAATGCCGGTACCATTAATAGTAATGCTGATAATATTAAAGGCACTGTTGCCAACTCCGGCAGTTTAAACCTCTCTGGCGGAACCTTAAATAAAGCCGTATCCGGAAACGGTACAACCACCATTAGCGGTAATACAACAAACAATGCCGGCATTAATCAAGGTGTAAATGTAAATAGCGGTGTTACATTGACTAACAATGCCGCATTAGGTTCTGATAACGGAAAAATTACCAACGCAGGAACAATTAATACCAATGCAAACAATATTAAGGGAGCAGTAACCAATAACAACGCTCTTAACCTCTCAGGCGGCACATTAAGTAAAGCAGTTTCCGGCTCAGGAACTACAACAATCAGTGCCAATGCAACAAACAATGGCGGAATAAGTCAAAAAGTAAATGTAAATAGCGGTGTTACTTTAACTAACAACGCCGCATTGGGTTCAGACAGCGGTGTTGTCACTAACTCCGGTATAATTAATACAAATGCAGATAATATTAAGGGGTTGGTAACTAATAACAACACTCTCAACTTATCAGGCGGAACATTAAATAAGGCCGTTTCCGGCTCAGGTACAACGAATGTTACAGGTGATGTGACAAGTAATTCCGCTATTTCACAGGCAATATCAATTACTTCGGCAGGCGGGTTGACAATTAACGCTTCTAATGTTGGCGGCAACGTAGCTAACTCCGGCGATTTAATTCTCAATGGCGGAACTCTGAACAAAGTTGTTTCCGGCTCAGGCACAACAAATATTGTTGGAGAAGTAACGTCAAATTCTGCAATTTCTCAAGAAATTCTGATTACTGCAGTAGGTGACTTAACAATTAATGCGGACAACGTAGGCGGTGTTGTAACAAACGAAGGTATACTTACTCTGACCGGAGGTTCTTTAACTCATCAGGTAATTGGAACAGGTTCACTTGGTATTGCCGGCAATGTTACCAATAATGATATTATTTCTCAAAATGTTATAATTAAAGATTCCGGAAATCTTACTAATAACAATAATATTAGTAATGTTATCAACTACGGTGTTTTAACATCTAAGGGTGAATACCTGACAGGTACAATTGAGAATAATAAAACCTTAAATCTTTCAGGTTCAATTGGTAAAACCGTATCAGGCAACGGAACAACTTATGTTGCAAACTCTTTGACTTTTAAAGACGGTGCAGATATCGTAAGTACTTTGAATTTGTCAAATGGAGCAGTATTATCGACTTCCGGAAATGCTGACAGCAGCTATGCAATTGGAACTTTAACCGGAAACGGAGAGGTAAATGTAACTACAGGCAGTTTGCAGATAGACAATAATGCTGCACTTAACAATCTTGCTAATGACGGTAAAACCAATATTGGCGGAACACTTGCAGCGGCAAATAATATTACTAACACAAATGAGTTAACTGTTAATGGTAAAGTATCTGCAAAAGATGTTACCAACAGCGGAACTCTGACTCTCAAAAACGGAGCAGAGCTGGAAGACATTGTTAACAGCGGTAATGCTTATATTACAGGTAAGACTTCCGCAGAAAATATTACAAATAATGAAGGAAATATTTTTAACGCAGAAGGCGATGTAAATGCTCAGAATATTACCAACAAAGGTGATATGGATATTGACGGTAATACAGAAACAGAACTTTTAATTACAAACAGCGGTTCTTTAGATGTAACCGGTTCTGTAACAGGTAAAGATTTTACAAATTCGGGCAATGCAAATGTTGGCGAAGAATTAGCTTTAACCGGAACTTTAATGAATACAAATTCTATTACTGTAAACGGCGAGGCAAATTTAAATGATGTTACCAACAGCGGAACTTTGACTCTAAAAAATGATGCGGATATTCACAATTTAACAAACGAGAATACAGTTTTGATTTCAGGTAATGCTGATGTAAATAATATCATTAATAACAAACATATGAGTGTTGATGGTAATCTTAACGTTGCTGTTGATGTCAAAAATACTGATACATTAACTGTTAAAAAAGACTTGAATGTAACCGGAAATATAACAACATCCAAAACGCTTGACGTTACAGACTCTGTATCAGCAGCAAATCTAACCAATGAAGGAAGCGTTAGTGTAGGCGGAACACTAACTGTTTCCGGCGATGTTTCAAATACGAATACTATTACTGTTGTCGGAAAGGTAATTGCAGAGGATGTTACCAACAGTGGTAATTTGACATTCCGTAACGGGGCAGAAATTAATGATTTTATAAATAACGGCAGTGCATATATTACAGGAAGCACAAGCGCAAATAATATTACTAACAACGAAGAAAAAATATTCAATATTACCGGTGATGTTATTGCTCAAAATATTACCAATAAAGGTGATATGGATATCACAGGAAATGCCGCAGCAGAAGTGTTGATTTCAAACAGCGCAGCTCTCGATGTGACAGGTACTTTAACAACTGTTGATTTTACAAATAATGGAACTGCAAATATTAGCGAAAATTTGATTTCAACAGGTATTCTGAACAACACTGATGCCCTGACCGTTGAAGGACATGCAGGATTAAATGATGTTGCTAACAGCGGAACTTTGACTCTGAAAAACGGTGCTGATATTCATGATTTAACAAATGATAATATCGTTAAAATAACAGGCAATGCAAATACAAATAATGTTGTTAACAATAAACAAATGACTGTTGAAGGCAGCCTTGCATCAACAGGTAATGTAATTAATAAAGATGAACTCACTGTTACTAATAATCTTACTACGGACGGGTCTATAACTAATACAAAAACTCTTAATGCAGGCGGAAGTGTTTCAACAATAGATTTAACAAATTCAGGAAATGCTGTTATTAATGGTTCATTAACCGCAGCGGGAAATATTTCTAATACCGATTCATTAACAGTAGTAGGACATGTAGTTTCTAAGGATATTGAAAACAGCGGTATTATAACTTTCCAGAGCGGTGCTGATGTAAGTGATTTTACAAATAACGGTGAAGTCTACATTACAGGTATATTAAACGCAAATGATATAGTTAACAATGAAAATAAAATATTTGATATCACCGGTGATGTGAATGCTAAAAATGTTACAAACCATGGTGATATGGATATTAGCGGAAATCTTACTGTTGAAAATACTATAAACAATACTGGTGATTTAGATGTTATCGGAACTGCTTCAGCAAAGGAAATTATTAATACAGGAAACTTTAATGTAGGAGATGAAGCAAACGTAAATGTTACAGGTAATCTGATAACAACAGAAAATATAACGACTTCCGGTGTTCTTAATGTTGAAGGTGATGTAAACGCAAAAGATTTAACAAACAGCGGCACTCTAATTGCAGGTAATAATGCAGAGGTCAACGGTCTGGTAAACGAAGAAACAGGAACTATAAATATTGCTGGAAACCTTGACGTAACAGGCATAATAACTGATGATGGAAACTCAAATGGTTTAATCAATGATGGTACACTTAATGTTGGCGGCAATCTGACATCGGCATACAACATTATAAACACTAATGATATTTCTGTTGTCGGTCAGTTAATTTCACTTGGAGTAAATAACAGCGGAAATTTAACTGTACAAAATAATTCAGAAATTCAGAATTTTACAAATAGCGGAATTGCAAGTATTTCAGGGACTCTTACTTCTGCCGGCATAGTGGATAACTCTAATGAATTAACGGTTTTAGGTTATGCAGATTTGAATAGTGCTGTAAACAGCGGTACATTAACTCTTAATAACGGTGCAGAAATTACCAGTTTTACAAATACTAAAAACGCTGTAATTTACAATGGTTTGAATGCTGACTATATTAAAAACGAAGGAACTATAGCTCTTAGTAATGGTACAGACAGAGTTGGTGATATATTAAATAATTCCCAAATAAATATAACAAATTCAGCATTTACTCTTGATAATACAATTACTGGAACAGGTAATATTAATATAACAAATTCAAGCTTTACTACAAACGGTGAAATCAGTAACCAAAACATTACGGCAGATAGTTCAACAATGAATTTTGGAAACAATTCAGATGTATTAAATAACTCTGTATTAAATGTAACTAATGGAAGTACAATTAATACAAAAGACGGGGGCTATACAGATTATGTAATGGATGAACTTCATTCCTCCGCTGATTCCAGATATTCAATCGATGTTACACTAACAAAAGAAGAACAGAATGCTGATACTTTCACGCTTGAAAACGGAGGAAGCGGTACAATTTATATATCTTCAATAAATGTTAGTAACGAATGCGACATGAATGAAAAATACATTTTGCAAATAATAAAATCAGCAACTTCTGACGCACCTCAGCTTGATTATGATAATTCTAAAGTCTTAAATCAAGCAGAAGCAATTATGACTAGCGATATTATTCTGGCAAAAGAATTTGGGCTTGCCTCTACAACAACGAAAAATGACAGTTTAGAAATCCGTGGTCTTCAGGATACATTTGTTGCCTGGGCTGAGTACGAAACACCAATCTGGTCTGGTCTTACCGAACAAGAAGACAAAATATTTACTTTTGTAGATGATTCAACAACAATCTTGTCAAAAGATGTTTCTGAACTTGAAGGGATAAACCTTACTATAAACGGAGCAAACAATACATTTGATGTAAATAACAAAGACTTCCTTTCATCTGTGAACGAAAATCAAAATGTAACTATTTCAAACATTAATATTACTAATAACAATGATGAGGCTACAGATAACAAAGGTATATTGAACCTTAATAATGTCAAAACCGATAAAGATATTATTAACAATAATGATTTGAACATGACTGGCGTAGTAGAGCTTGCCAATGTTACCAATAATTCAAAACTATCTTTTGACGGTTCTTTAATGACTGTTAAAGATTTTGAAAACAAGGCAGATATTGATATCAAAGGAAATACTGCAGCTGATAATATTACCAACAGTGGAAACATAAAGGCAGAAGGCGATATTGCAGTAAAAGAAACCGTAAAAAATGAAAAAGATGGTGAAATTACGGTAGACGGCTCCGTATATGCAGACAAAATTGATAACGACGGCAATATGCTGATTAACAATGATGTTAAGGTAACTACAATTTCTAATACCGGTACAGCAATAATCAAAGGTAATACAACAGTAAAAGAAATTACTAATACAGAAGGCAGTGCAGATATTACAGGTAACTTGATTGTTGAAAATATCTACAATGATGAAGTTATGACTGTTACCGGCGATATGGATACATCCAAAATAACTAACCTCGGCACAATAAATGTTAATGAATCAACATTTAACGTTAACGAGATTACGACAGAAGAACGCGGTACAATAAATCTTAAAGATACAGTATTCACCCCTGCTGTCCTTGTAGAAAATCAGGATATAATTGCCCAGGATAGTACAGTTAATCTCTATAATCCGTATGCAGCAGTAAATGACTCGCTAGTATTGAATCAGAGTACAATGAATATCGGTAACTTAACTACAAACCCTCTGCATTTTACTAAATTTGAATTAAATGACGGAAGTACAGTAAATATTAACTCTGCAGCAGTAGATTTTACAACAAATACAATGGGCCGTATTACAGCCGATGAATACGCTCAGGCAGGTGAAGGTACAGTCGTAAATCTCAATTCAATAAACGTATTAAATAATATTGCAAATAATATAACTATGGTTGAGATTCCGTTTGCTGACGAATCTTTCGCAGAAAATGTAAAATATCACGGTCAGAAAACAGTTTATACTCCTGTATATCAATTCGGTGCAAGCTATAATTACAGAGATGGCGATATGGTCTTTGTAAGAGGCGGGTACTTTAACCCGGATACAGGCAAGATAGAATACCCGTCAAATCCAAGCGATGCATTTAACCCTTCTGTTTTAGGCAGTGCAGTTGCGGCTCAGGCTGCTGCGGCATCACAGATGAACCAGACATTTAACTATGCTTTCCAGAATAGCGACAACTTTATGCTGATGCCAAAACATGTACGTATGGCAGAAATTAATAAAAATAAAGTTGCGATTGCCGGTATAAAAGATACTGGTGAAAATATTGAACTACAGGAACAGGTAAGTACCTGGTATAAACCATACGTAAGCTTTGAAAATATTCCTCTGAAAGACGGGCCAAAAGTTAATAGTATAACTTACGGTTCTCTGTTTGGTTTTGATACGCCAATCAAAGAATGGAAACACGGCTGGGCAAGAACATTCACAGGTTACGGCGGTTATAACGGAGCTAGTATTGATTATAAAAATATCGGTATAAGCCAAAACGGCGGTGTGCTCGGCGGTACTGTAACTTTATACAAAGGCAACTTCTTCAATGCAACAACATTAAGCGCAGGTGCAAACTTGTCAGATATATCTACAATGTACGGCCACGAAGATGCAATTATGCTTTTGGCAGGAGTTGGCAATAAGACCGGATATAATCTGGAATTTAAAGATGGAAAATTTATAATTCAACCGAACTTAATGCTGGCATACACATTTATAAATACCTTTGATTACAAAAATTCAGCCGGTGCAAAAATCGACTCTGATCCTCTGCACGCAATTCAGGTTGCGCCAGGTGTAAAATTTATTGCGAATACTAAAAACGGCTGGCAGCCATACATAGCTGCTAATGCGGTGATGAACTTTATGGATAAATCAAGAGTAATGGCAGACAATGTCAGACTTCCGGAAATGAGTATTAAACCATTTGTTCAATATGGTGTAGGTATTCAAAAAGTATTTAAGGATAACTTTATGGCATTTGGTTCTGCAATGCTTCAGAGCGGCGGCAGAAACGGTATAACTTTAAATCTCGGGTTAAGATGGGCTCTTGAATTTGGACACCACATAGATATGGTGCAGGCAGAACCTGCGGTCAAAAAATTTGAACTTCTTCCTGATATAGAAGATAAACCGGTATCTGCTCCAGAAAAAACTTATGATGTCGTTCAAAATGTTATTGAATTAGATATAGTAAATGAAGCTTCAGCGAATGTTCAACATGTAATTAAAGAAAAATCCGGTGAAAAAGCTGATGTCGTAAAGCTCGAAGTAACAGAGCCGCTTGATAAAGGCCCTTTAATCTTAAAAACAATGAAACTTTAGTAATTGATAGCAGTTTTTAGGCAGTTATCAGACTTGGCCTCAAAGAATTTGTATGCTTTTTCAATCTCATCCAGCTGAAATGTATGTGTTATAAGAAAATCAGTATTGATAATACCTTTAGAAATCATCTCAACTAGTTTTTTACAATGAACAGCATCAACTCCACCTGTTTTGAAAGTCAAATTTTTGCCGTACATTTCAGGCAAAGGTAAAATCTGGTTTTCCTCATACATTGCAACTACTCCGACAATCGCATTAGGGCGTGCAATTTTCCAGGCAGTTTCAAAAGTGTTTTTTCCTCCGGCAGCCTCTATAACAGAATCTGCGCCTCTGTTTTCAGTAAGCTTTTTAATTTCTTTCTCTATATCACACTGTTGTGGATTGAATACAAAATCAGCAAGTCCTAATTTTAGAGCAAGATTAAGACGAAATTCATCAATATCTATAGCAATTATTTTACCGGGGTTAAAAGTTCTGGCGCATGCCATAGAGCAGAGTCCTACAGGGCCTGCGCCTATAACAGCAATGTAATCTCCCTGTTGAATTTCACACATCTCAGCTCCGAAGTATCCGCTTGAAAGAATATCTCCAACAAAAAGAGCGTTTTCATAAGTTACGTTATCAGGCAGTTTTGTAAGTCCTGTGTCAGCAAACGGAACCCTGACATATTCTGCCTGACATCCATCTATTTTGCACCCCAGCTCCCAGCCTCCGTTGACGCAGTTATTTATAAACCCTTTTTTGCAAAAATAGCATTCACCGCAAAAAGTTTCACAGTTCGCGCAGACTCTATCTCCAACTTTCAAGTTTGTAATTTCACTTCCGGTTTCTACAACCTCCCCTACAAACTCATGCCCGAGTATAATACCATCTTTAGCCTGCGGTACGAAACCTCTTATAATATGCAAATCGCTTGTGCAGATTGATGATAAGGCAACTTTAACTATAGCATCCCGCGGAGATATTATTTCCGGCTTCTTACGCTCAGTAAGGCTTATCGTCTGATTTTGATAAACTAATGCTTTCATATTTTTATTATAAATGAACAATTCTTAAAAGAAATCGTTTATATGATATAATAGATTAGTTAGGAGGGAATTATGAAAAAAACATTATTAACAGCTGCTGTATTGGGTTTGATAGCAGTAAGTGCACCATTATCAACTCAGGCAGTAACGCAGGTTTCTCACGATAGAGGATATATCTCTGTAAGCACATCTGCAAATACCGAAGTCGCACCGGATGTGGCAGAAATCTCTTTTGCCGTGCAGACTTCTGACAGCAAATCAATGCAAAAAGCTACACAATTAAATAAAGAAGCTTCAGACAGAGTTCTTTCAGTTTTGAGCTCAATGCTTAATTCTTCAAATGGGGACTATATTAAAACATCTGATTTTAGCGCATCTCCAATCTACTCATACTCTGGAAGTAAGAGAAATCTTGATAAATATGAAGTTTCTAACAGAGTAATTGTACATACAAAATCTCTTGATAAAGTTGGTTCAATGATTGATAAGGCAATAGAGGCTGGAGCAACAAATGTAGACAACCTTAACTTTTCCGTATCAACATATGATGCTCAGTGTAATGACCTTCTAGGTATAGCAACCAAAAAAGCCCAGTCAAGAGCAGGGCTTCTGGCTAAAAATCTTGGAACGACATTAGATGGTGTAAGAACTTTTGATGTAAGCTGCAATGCCAATAATTATAACAGCCCAAGAATGTATATGGCTAAGAATATGCTTGCTTCTGTGGCAGATGAAGCTGCATCCGGAGCTACTTCTACAACTATTACAGGCGGCGTTGTAAAAATTAATGCTAATGTAAATGCAAGTTTCTTTGTAAAATAATTTTAGCTAAAGTATAAATAAGGCGGGTAGTATGTACTATCCGCTTTTATGTTAAAATACATTTATGAAAGATAAAAACAAGATTATTAAAAGAATAGTAAATGCGTTAAATGCGAATGATTACGAAGCTGCACGCAAAATAATCGAGAATGATTTGAAACGTCTTGGCTGCACTGACGAGTATTATTTTTACCTTGCTCTAATTACAGAAAATCTTGAAAAAAAGCGCGAACTTTATACAAAGGCAATAGAAGTAAATCCAGACTTTTTGGACGCATATATTAATAGAGGCCTTGTAAATAATGAACTTCAAGATTATAACAAATCTCTTGAAGATTACAACAGGGCAATAGAATTAGACTCAAGGTGTGCTCTTGCGTATAATAACCGTGGATATACTAAGTACAAAATGAAAGATTATAAAGGTGCTTTAGACGATTATAACCGCGCTATATTACTAAATCCTAAATTCCGTATGGCACTAGACAATAAAGCTCAAATATTTCAGGAAGTATGCATAAAAGACGACGAAGATTTTGTTGAAAAGTATTACTTGAGCCTTGGTATTGCTGATGTTAACTCCGGCGCTTTCCCTGATGCAATAAGAAATCTGGATGAAGCTATCAGATTTAATCCAAAATCGGATATAGCATATTTCTATAAAGGAATCGCCTGCCATAGCATTGGTAAAGATGAAGAAGCGTATAAAAATTATACAAAAGCTATTGAGCTGAATAAGAAAATGACAGATGCATATTTTAATAGAGGCCAGCTTATTTTTAATACAAATCCGAAACTTGCTCTTGATGATTTTGTTTCAGCTGTAGCGCTGGATCCGAAGTTCATAGATGCTTATTACTCTATTGCTGCAATCCAAAAAAATTCCGGACAGTATGAAGATGCTATAAAAAATCTGGATAAGATTATTGAACTTGAGCCTCACGCAGTTAATGCAAAAGCACTTAAAAAATTAATATTAACAAAGTATTTGAAAAATTAGCGCCAATATGGCTTAAAAAAAGTAATTTCTTGTAAGGTTTCGTCGTAATCGCCGTTAAACCTGATAGCTCTGTCATCAATGAAGGCGCTGGCAAAAGGGTTTTTAACATTTGTGATGTTTGATACGTACCTGTCAAGGTCGTTGTCTATAAGCCATTTAGCAGTGAGCTTGGTGTTTCTGACGGTAAAAATTTCAATTTTGTAGTTTTCAGCAAGCTTTGCTAAAAATTCATGAACGCCTTCTTTGGGCGGAGCAATCTCGTTTTCGTTGTAATTTCCGCAGTAAGTATTTAATACGCCGTCTAAATCAATAGCGATTGTTTTAATCATTTTTTCTCCTTTTAAAATTTATAAACAGCCCTACTATGAGTAATAGCTGAGTGATAGCTAGTACTATAATGCAGATAAGTAGTATTGATAATTTTGGCATTGTGAATCTTTCTCTGTATGTATTTAACACTATATTGAAATTATTAATTGATTGTTTTCTTCGCGTCAATCAAGAATTCTTCTTATTTACTAGTAGTAAAGTACTATTAGTTAATAGTTTACTCGCTTGTATCATTGTCGTCAAGTGTAAATAATAAAACTATGAAAGACAAGAGAAATACAAAGTTAGCATTAAATATAAAAGCTGAACGAATTAGAAAAGGGCTTACACAATTTATGCTTGCGGAGAAAATTAATGTAAGTGAAAGTACAATAAGTCTTATAGAAAGAGCTTTGCAAACTCCATCAGTTTTTGTTGTTTATGATATCGCAAATGTTTTAGAAATAGACATAAATGAATTGTTTAAAGGTATTTCTTCTGATAAATCTGTTTAAGTATTTACGTTTGAAACTTATGTTGATTTTCCTCCTCCTTTTGGAGTATAAATGTATTATGAAGAAGTTTTTGGGAGTGAGTTTAATAGCAGCATTTTTATTGCCGCACTTGGCGTTTGCAGCAGATAACGGCGTTGTTACTCTGGATAAAACAAGTGTTGAAAAGCCGCAAATAACAATTGAATCGTCTTCCAAAGAGTTAAAAGGTTCGCTTCTTGTAAATGATTCCGAAACGCTTGCGCATTTAATTGAAATTCAGAAAGAGCACGATATAAAAGACCTTGAAAAACTCTGGCAGGGAACTGTTGAAAATAATCAGGTAATTGAATTTGCGCTTAAAAAGCTTGCAACCCCTGAATCGCAGCGAAGAATACATTCATCATTAATGGCTAAAACACTTTCTGCAATTGTAGCAGGTGCGTCTTTTGTGCCGAGTCTTATGGGGGCGAATTATGGAATTCAAACCTCTGCATTTTCAGCTGGAAGACTTGCACAGGGGCTGCTTAACAAAAAAACTATGCCTCAGGAAACTCCGTTAACTGACACAGAGTTAATAGAGTTAGCAAGTATGGTTGAAGATTTGCAGGATTCTTTAATAAGTTCATACTATAACTACAAAAATACCTTGAGCCAGCTTAAGGATACACGTTCGAAAATGATTTTGTACAGCAGGAATTATTCTAAGGCTCTCACCGGACAAGATGTTCTTGAAATTGCTATTTCATCTTCACTCTACGACGCAATGAGAATACAGGAGTTCCAGTTGGAGCAGTCTGCTAAGAAATATCATATACAACTTCAAAGGCTTGCCGGAAAAAAAGTTGTTGATGCTCTGGAATTATATCAATATGACTTTAATTCTGTACTTTATAAAGATAATGATGCTGCTAAAAAGAACGGAGGTGCGAATGGCAAAAAATAAATTTGTTGTATCTCTTATGCTGGCGGCACTGCTTATGCTTCCTGTTTCAGCGGAGGTAAAACTCGACGATGTAACTACTCCAAAGGATATTTTTTACAGGCTTGGAACTACTGACACTCCTGAAAATAAAATAGACGTTAACAGCAAGGAAGAAGTAAAAGCTCAGATTGTCAAGGAAGAAAAATACTATAGCGAAGGACTTACTTATGCAGATTTAAGCATTAAGAAAATGGCGTTGGAAGTTTCTAAATCAGTAGAAGTAGATTACAACGACATGATGGAAGATTTGTCGCTTCTCTGGCAGGGTGCGGCAACAAAAAGCGATACAATTAAATTTGCAATATATAAACTTTCAAATCCTGATAAAGACAAGCCCGATGCCGGTGCTGTAAAGAAGGTTTTGACTACAATAGCAGGTATGTCGACCTTTTTGGGGGCAGGTATGGGAAACCCTGTACTCGCAAGTGCAGCTTTAATTGGCGGAAATACTTTGGGTATTATGTCGCAGGATACAAAGGCTCTAAACTATAAGTATACTCAGGTAACTGATGCTGATATGATAATTCTGGTAAGAAAAGTAGACGAGCTTCAGCAAAAAGTTGTTGATATGTATTACGACTACATGACAGCTAGACAGTTGTATGATATGACAACAAATATGGTTCAGGAAAGGTATAAAAACTATCAAAATTCTCAGAATTTATCAAAAGAAGTTATTTTGATAACAGATACTTTCTATAGAGAAGCTCTGGATGAACAGGTAAAAGCTCGAGGAAGCTTCTTTGAAAAACGTTCACGTCTTGAACAGCTTGTAGGTAATGATATTTTTAGACAATTTGAGTCTAATGTAGACGCACGGAGCGCAAATGACAGGTCTTAATCTTTACATTTCTTAAGATTTGTGGTATTTTAGGGGTAAATTATCAAAAAGGAATTTGTATGTTTAGCAGGAATTTAGAGTTTTTAAACAATCTTGCATTAAAGTCAAGGTTAGAGCGTATAACACTGGAAGAATCAAGTAAAAATATGTCATATTGTATGACTCCTTCAAATGATTATTTGCTGATGAAAGATGATGTTCCCTTTGATGATATAAATAATCCTCGCGAGGCAATTAAAGAAACTCTTAGAGCAACAATAAAAAATCCAATGGGGAATAATGATATTATCATTACTTTTGGTATCGGATTGTGTTATATGCTTGATGAAGTCTATAATACATATCCATCCAAAATTATTGTTTATGAACCGGATATCAATGTTTTGCACTTTGTTTTGAATAATGTTGATATTTCGGAACACCTTGCAAGCGGAAGAGTTTTTATTACCGATAATCTTGATGAGTTAATGAAAAAGCTTTCTGAAATCTATATAACTAAAGATAAAGTTGAAGTTGTTTATCTGAAAAACTATGCAATTGTAAAAAGTCCAGAACTTATGGCTTTAACACAAAAAGTTTATGAAACCTGCAGAAGTAAAATCGTTGATGTTAATACAATTACTAAATACTCCAAAAAATGGCTATTGAATACATTGAGAAATATTAATTTAATAAATAATAATTCTTCTGTTTTCAAGCTTTCGGATTTAAAAAATAAATTCAGCGGCCAGACTGCGCTTATAATTGCTGCCGGCCCTTCTTTAAATGAAAATTTGGAGAAAATTAAAGCTAACAGGGACAAATTTGTTATATTTGCTGTTAATAAAGTCTTGCGTGTGCTTAGTGCAAATGGAATTGTGCCTGATTTTACGGTTTGTTTGGATGCTTCAAGTATCAATTCTACATTGACTGGACTTGAGGAATTCTGTGCAAAGACTAACTGTATAATGGATATTAAATCTGACAGTGTTTTGTTTAGTAAAAACTTTAAGAGAATGTTTATGTCATTTTCTAAAAATGATATGGTTGTCAAAAAACTTGCAGATTATAATAAACTAGAATGTTATGAGAGCGGAGGGACTGCAACCGCATTAGCACTAGTAGCTGCAGTAAAACTAGGTTTCAGTAAAATTATTTTTACCGGACTTGATATGGCTTTTCAGAATGAAGTTATTTATTCTACCGGTGAGGTTATGAATAAGGTTTCTGATACTCAGATGATTGTTGGAAAAACTCAAAAGAAAATTGTAAAAGTTAAATCAGTTACAGGTGATTTAGTTTATACAAGAGAGGATTATGCTGCATTTATTCAGCATTTTGAAACACTGATTAAGGATTTGGAATGTAAAGAAATCTATAACACCACATCTTTCGGTGCTGCAATTGAAGGAATGAAAAATGTAAGTTTTGATGAACTTCCGTTGTTTTTCTCATCAACAGGAACTCCGTTTATTCTTGGAGAGGCAAAACCTTTTAAGCTGGAAATAGAGGAATGGGCAAAAGAAGAGCTGATGCTTATAAACAATGTTATTTCTGTCCTCTCAAAAGGAGTTTTTTCACCAGCGCTCGTATCAACCATTGTGAAAAGTCCGTTGATGTATCAATATATGCAGGCTGATATTCTAAAGGTTCTGCAATCAAACTTTGAATCAGGCTATGCTGATGAATTCATAGAAAAAGCTAAAGCTGCAATAAAAGTAATAGTGGAAAATCTCCAAAAAAATAGATTAATTTAGGCGGTGTATGATGAAAAAGTTAATTTTATTACTTTCTTGTATTTTATTACAAGTTTCTGCTGCATATGCGGCATCCCAGCTTCACGTTGTTGCAATGGATGAGTTTAAGACAGATAAACCTTCAAAAAATATTAGTGTGCGTGTTCTTGAACCTTCTGAGCTAGGCAGATATCAAATTGGAACTAACGCAGTGCTCAACTGTCAGGTGCTGAGAATAGTTGACCCTAAGAGAGGTAAAAGAAATGCAACATTTTTTGTGAAACCTGTATCGTACACTGATGGAGCAGAAAAAGTTTCTATTGAAGAAGAAATGTATGGTAAATACTCAAAATTTGTACTTTCAAAAGAAGAATTAAAGAAAATACCACCTTTTAAGGTTATGAAAAATGCTGCCTTAATGGTTGGTAACTATTTTATTAAGGGCATTTCAATTGCGTATCATTTCGGTGAAGGTTTTGTCAAGAATGAGAAAGAAAACCGCTTTAAATCAGGTGTAACTAATGCATATGAAGAATCTCCACTTTCATATATCGGCGAGGGAGAACAGCTTGATATAAAGGTTGGTGATGACTTCTATCTTGTATTCAAGACAGAAGAGGATGTTGAAGAACCTAATTACACATATACACCGGCAGAAGAATAATGGATAGAGTCTATCTTTAGCCAAGCGAGTCTAGTATATGATCTACCAATCCAGCAATACCATCTGCTGCGTTGCTTATTCCTTGTCCTATTGCGTCAGCTGCACTTGCAGCAGGCAATGTTGTTCTTGCAATATTTCTTGCGTTGTTTGTAGTCTGTTCATTTAATATCGGATTAATCTTACTAAAGTCAATATGTTCTTCTTTTTGTAAAATTTTTTTAGTTTATACTTGTATATTTTTTTATCCTAAATATCATTAGCTTGTAAACCCAATCAATTTTATAAAGGATATGTGTATGAAAATCTTACCTGTCATAAATTATACCAATCAGAATTCATTATATTCTAAAGGCCAATCAAAAAATGGAAATAATTTAAATTTTAAAAGTGTTTCTACAACTCTGATTTTGTTAACAGCAAGAGAAGGTAGCAAAAAGAGTCAGTACATCAGAGCTTTAAGTGAAAGTATACGAGATTTAGCGTATTGTGATAGTCAAACAATACAAGCTATCTATTCTGCAATAGCCAAAACTCCAGACAGTTTTTATACAGGAAAAGGGTATATGGATAGTTTTGTAGAATTATTTAATAATAGCATGTTCCTTACTCCTTCTATAGCTGCACTCAGAGGAAGCGCTCTTAAGAAATTGAACTGTATTGATGACAATAGTTCTTATACGATTGCTGCAAAGAAAGATTTTATAAGAAGTGTATTAGATAACGGGCACGAAATTACTAAAGAGTTTTATAATCAATTTGAGATATTAGATGATTCATTATATAAGAATTTAAAAGAAGAAATAATAGATTCTTGTTTTTATTCTAGAAAGTATAATTCTAGCAGACATTATGCTGGATATTCTTACCCATTAGCAAGCTCGATTGACGGCTCGCATGGTTCAGGTATATTTGATGGATACAGCAGAAACCGTGAAAATATATTTAATGAACAGTTATATAACAATCTTGTATTATTATCTTCTTTAGATAAGCAAGAATATGCTACGTATATTAAGAAAAACAGAAATATAATAGAACAAGCAAAACAAAGATTAGAAAAATTTCTTCGTTATGTGGACAATTCTAATTTAGTACACTATTATAACTATAATATTAAATCTATTTAGTAAAGGACTAAATTTTATGCAGGTTGCCAATATAACATATCGAAACAATACTAAAATAATACCAACTCGCAAAACTATATCATTTTCCTCCGGTGGTGGGGTAATAGACGATGGTGATTATGTAAAAATTCCAAAGAAAAAGTATCAAAGGGATAAAATTTTAGGTTATATTGTAAATACTTTACTTACAATAGATTTAATATACACTTTGTGCGCTGCATTTGGTAAAGGGAATAAACCTTTTCCATAAACATTAATTATGAATTTAACTATTGATGGCAATCATATAACTTTTTCTTCCGGCTTAAATCGGGCTCTTACCAGAAGCTGTAATCAGATAAATGTCAAATATGTTGAAACTTTACTACAGAACAAGAGTGTCAGTGCAGATTTTCAAATGAATAAGACCGCAACTTTTTGTTTACAAAAAATTTCTGAAATATTTGATGTTTTAAAGACAAAAACCCGTCTAAAAATTTTTGATTTAAAAATCGCCAATATAAGATTAGATGAAAATTTTTCAAGAGATGAGCGCACTTCTTCTCATTATCTATCACCTTTTATCCATGAAATAATGCATGGCGTTTATGTTGATTACATATATAAAAAAATGGATATTCTACAGCAGAAAGTATTCAGCAGAGAAGAAAATGAAATTATAAAAAACAATCTGGGATTGTATTCTTTATCACCGGAAAATCAGTATCATGAAGTTTTTGCAGAAACTTTTACTAAAATTATTTGTAATTGTCTATCTCCACAAGACTCATTACCTGTAAAAAATCCACTGGAAGAAATGAAAAGTTTACCCTGTGAGTTTTTAAGAATTCTGGCAAAGTTGTTTTAATGAATCATATAAGTAGCATTTGAGCCAAGGACTTTGTCTTTTAGACGTTTGAAGCCTTTGCCGTAAATATATTTCATCTGTTCGACGAGGTTTTCTTCCACGTCAATCAAATACATATCATGAACAATAAATTCTTTTATAATAAATACAATTCCCTTGTTTTTTGTCCAAATTATATTAGTGTCTGAAATATCATTTTTTAGTGAAGAAATCTTTCCTACAATACCTTCGCTGTCATCAGCCGCTATAATAATCATTCTTCCGCCGAGTGAGAGCTCAATATCTCTTCCGAATGCGTGTTCAAAAACAAGCCCGAAACGTGAATTAAAATTGTCATATCCTACAATTCTTATTTCTACATTCCTATTGTAAGCATTTAGAAGTTCTTTTTCAAAAATTTTGAAATCCTGAGACCAAATTTCCATATAAATTTCTCGTTTTGCATTCTGTATAACTTCTATAACTTTATCTTGAATGTTTTGTTTGCCGTTAACCGTAATAATAGGTTCGTTATAATTATCTTTAACCTCCGGCAGATGCTTATCAAGATAATTTATAGTGGAGTTAATTTTTTTCATATAGCTTGATGTAAGCTGTTTAGGTCTTATCGGAGTATATGTTACAGGCTTTGTGTTAGCAGATACAACAACTTTTTTTTCTTCAAGAACTTTCAAGGTGTCGTACGTCCTTGACTGAGGAATATTTGCAAGCTTAGAAACCTCATACCCTGTCGCAGGATATTTTTTTAGAAGCGCAATATAAACCTTTGCCTCATATGTATTAAATCCTATTTCCTTTAGTTTTTCTACCAGATCCGCCATATTTTGATTGTAACATTCCTTTACAAAAAGTCAATTTATAGAGCCGGAATAACTTTATATATATAAGGTTAGTTTTAAATAGGTTAGGTTTAATATGACACTTCCAATCAATTCACTTGCGAATATGGAATATATGCTTTACGGCGGTGCACTTGGCGCAAACCCGAATTGCCCGAGTTATGCGAACGGTTATAAAGCTGTAAACAATAATAATTATTATAATCCTTATATGCAACAGTATCAAAATGGAACTTCATATGTACCTTCTTCCAATATTGGTATTAATCCGCAGGCTATACAGAATAGTTATAATAATACACCTCAGCTTAGACAAGGATATCCGAAACAGGCAGTTTCTAAAAATGACATTAATACCCTTGCCAAGTTTTATGAAGATGCAAACACTTATGTTCAAAAATGGGGCGACATAGGTACAAGCGCTTTAATGATTGGTATGATGGAAAATTCTCAGGTGATTAAGCATCCTCTAAACTCTTTCAGAGCAATGGGTGTTACTAATAAGATTTTTGATAAATCAAATCCTGCAGTACAAGCATTATGGAAAAAGAACCCGGAATTAATGCAAAAGGCGTATGGGCAGCTGCATGCAGTAAACAGAATGGCGCAGCCCAAATTTTCTTTTGTTCAAAAGTGGTTCCAGAAGCCAATAAGTGAGGCTTCAAGACAGGAGCTTGAAAAGATAATGGCTGATGCAATTAAATCCGGGGACGAAAAGGCTATTTTAAGAGCTTCAGAAACTTTAAAAGCATCAAGAGGTATGGATGGCTATCTTCCAACTCTATGGAACAAAATTACCGGTGGAAAGAACTTAACACCTCAAGAAAGAATTGCTAAAAAGGCGGCAGATATAGAAAAAGCTGTAAATGCTCCGGCTGCTGTTAGACCAGGTATGACTGGTTTATTAAAACAGGGTCTTAAAGAAGGTAAGACATTCGCTTTATTTGGAATGTTGATTGATTCACCTAAAATTATTTCTGCGTACCAAAATGGCGGAATGGGTTCAGCAATTACGCAAACATTCCAGACAGGTGTAAGATCAGTTGCAGATGGTATCGGATGGACTCTCGGCCGTGCAGTAGGTACTGCTGTTGGTACAAAAGTCGGTGCAGCAATAGGTACAGCGGTATGTCCGGGATTAGGAACAGCTGTAGGTGCAGTAATTGGCTTCCTCGGCGGTGCTGCCGGTTCGATTCTGGCAAGTAAATTTACCCATAGCTTGATGCCTACAGATGAAGCAACAAAGCTAGAAGCAGAAAAACAGAAGAAAACTCCGGAGGGCAATGCGCAGTTACTGTCATTAGTTTTGCAAAAAGTTCAGGCAGGAGAAAAAGTTCCAGACAAAGTTCTAGCATCAGCTCAAAATGTAGCAGCAGCTTTGAGTGCATAAAAAGTTTTTGATATCCTATTAATTAACCTATATAATCCCTTCTTTATGTTAAAATCACAAAGAGGGGTTTTTATTATGAGAAGTGACAATATTAAAAAAGGTATAGCAAGAACACCGCATAGAAGTTTATTGATGGCGTCAGGAGTTTCCAAAGAAAATATGCAGGCTCCATTTATCGGGATTGCAAGCTCTTTTTCTGATTTAGTTCCGGGGCATGTCGGAATGCGTGATTTGGAACGGCAGATAGAAAAAGGTATCCATACTGCCGGCGGACAGGCTTTTATATTTGGTGTTCCTGCTGTTTGTGACGGAATCGCAATGGGGCACAGCGGAATGCAATACTCGCTTCCATCAAGGGATTTGATAGCAGATTGTATAGAAACTGTTGCGAATGCCCATCAGCTTGACGGCCTTGTACTTCTGTCAAATTGTGACAAAATAACTCCCGGAATGCTTATTGCAGCTGCAAGAATTAATATACCTTGCATAATAGTGACAGCTGGCCCGATGTTGGATGGAGAAAGCAGATGCGAAAAGCTTACAATGATTAAAGGGGCGTTTGAAGCAATCGGAAAATTTAGAAATGGAGAGATTACGGAAGAAAGACTTCTTGAATTAGAGGAGGCGTCATGTCCTTCAGCAGGAGCCTGTCAGGGACTTTATACCGCAAATACAATGGCTTGTTTAACGGAAATTATCGGAATGAGTCTTCCATATTGTGCAACGTCAGCGGCAGTTTCTTCTCAAAAACGCAGAATTGCTTTTGAAAGCGGAATGCAGATTGTAGATTGGGTAAAAGATTATAAAAAACCGCTTGATATTATTACAAGAGATTCTTTAAGAAACGCTATTATTGCAGATTTAGCTATGGGCGGATCTACAAACTCGTTTTTGCATATTCTTGCAGTTGCAAATGCTGCGGGAATTGATGTTTCGCTTAAAGACTTTGAAGAACTCTCGCATAAAATTCACCAGTTTGTAAAATTGGAACCGTCGTCAAACATTACAATGACAGCTTTTCATAATGCAGGCGGTATTCCGGCAGTTGCGGATGAGCTTGTTAAAAGCGTACCGGAGTATAAAGGAGGAAAATATAAAGGTGTGTATGTTGACCGCTCTGTAATTCATCCTTATTCAGAACCTTTTAATACAAAACCCGGGCTTGGAATTCTTTATGGAAATATTGCGCCGGAGGGTTCGGTAATTAAGATTTCTGCCGTGGATGAAAGCTGTTACGAGTTTGTTGGTACAGCTAAAACTTTTGATTCTGAAGAAGAGGCAATGGAAGCGCTTGAAAACGATAAAATAAAAGAGGGTGATGTTATCGTAATCCGTTATGAAGGCCCTAAGGGCGGCCCTGGCATGAGGGAAATGCTTGCACCAACTTCGCTTCTTGTCGGAAAAGGGCTTGGTACTAAAGCTGCTTTAATCACTGATGGCCGTTTCTCGGGCGGAACAAGAGGAATATGTGTCGGACACATTTGCCCTGAAGCAGCTAACGGCGGAGTTATTGCCCTCATCAAAGACGGTGATAAAATTAGAATTGATATAAATAAAAGATTGCTTGATTTGATGGTTTCTGATGAGGAATTAGTAGAACGCCGTAAGTCTTTAAAAGAGTTTGTATCAAAAGCAAAAGGATATCTCGGCAAATATTCAAGAACAGTTCAGGATGCAAGCCATGGCGCAATTGTTTAAAGAAGAATTAAGAAAAGAGATAAAAGCTAAACGAAAGCTTATTAATATTGATTGTCAAATGCTTGTGGAAAATTTAATGAAAACACAAGAATATAAGCGGGCAAAGAATATCATGATTTTCTATCCGTTGAAAGATGAAGTAAATCTTCTTTCTCTGCTAAAGGACAAGACAAAAAAGTTTTATCTCCCTAAGATTGATGGAGAAAATTTGTTGTGCTGCCCTTATGGAGAAGGAGATGAACTTTGTGTATCCTGCTTTAAGACATTTGAACCTGTTACAGAGGCTTGTGATAAAAATATAGTAGATTTTGTAATTGTTCCGGCGTTATGCTGTGATAAAAATAATTACCGTCTAGGATACGGGGGCGGTTTTTATGATAGGTTTTTGAAGGATTTTAGAGGCAAAAAAGTCGTCTGTCTGCCGGAAGAATTAATTGTAGAAACTGTTTATCCAGAAGCTCATGATATTCCGGTCGATTTAATCATAACTACGAGCGGGCAGCTTTAAGGTTAAGGTTGATTTGTGGTTATTTGGCTATCGTCAACCATCTACTTGCCTATTGGAAATTATATGTGAAAGAACGCTGGATAGCAGAGTCAACAGCACCTTGAGCTGACTGCATTTCTGCATCAACCATTTTGAGCCTGTTCTGGTATTCCTGCATTTGCAAATCAAGTTTCTTTTCCAAAATAATAAGCTTATCTCTTCTTGCCTCTAGCTGCTTAACCGCAGGGTTGTCGGGATCCAAATCATTTCCGAGAGCCATTATCTCATCAGAAGAAGCAACCAGCTCCATTTTTGCTGAAGCAATCCATTGAATTTTAGTTTCCAGCGTTATCTTATACGCTGTGAGATACATCATTCTGAAACTGGAGGCAATTAATCCCATAATCTGTTCCTTTTACCTTGTTTCGTTTAAATTCTTGCCTTTCAGGAATGTGTGTTCATTACTTTCTGCAATCAAACTTTCCATTTTATGGAGCTGATGCTTGTGGTAGTTTACCCTATACTTTGCCATCTTTAACTTTTGTCTGATGGTAAGCATATCCTTAAGACTTGAAAGTAAACTAACGGCCAGTGCTTTAAACGGATTTTTTCGTTTAAAAAACGATCTGGTAAAATTCATAAAATTCACTAACCGTTTCATACTATCTTGTAGTTCTTCACGCATAAGTATTTACTCCTATACGATCTAAGCCTACATGTATTATAAAACATGTGAACTTAAATAATTGCCTGTTTTTTAGTTTATTTGTAACATTTGTTAACATATTATTTTGAACTAGTCCTATTGCCGGTGATACTATTAAATATAAACCTGTTTTTATAATATTCTTCTTTTACTACATTATTATTTATCGGCATTTTTTTCAAAAACTTTAGCTCTTTCCTGTTATAATAGCGTAATTCGTTACAAAAATTTACAAGTGACGCTAAAGATTTTACTAAAGCGTTATTTAGAACAATATCAAGCATTATTCTGAAAAAAGTGCGTCCTTGCATGTTATCTTCTCCTCCCTCTCCTTGAGGAGAGGGGCGGGGGTAGGAGTCAACCAGCCCCGAGTTAATTATCATAAGTCTTGAATATCTTTGCTTGCAGACTCAATATCGTCTTTAAGCATTTTTCTAACAATATCACCTTGAGTATCAAGCATTTTACAAACAGTTTCAATGTTAGCAACTTTTTGCGAAAGAATTGTATCAGCATTTGAAACAATGTTGCTTGAAACTGTTTGATAAGCAGAAAGCGCAGCAGAAGAAGTTCCCTGCATTAAGTTGCCCATAACAACCGCAGGCAGCCCAAATTCTCCCAGATAAGGCGCTGCTGCTGTCATAATGCCGCCCCATCCAGAAACTAAACCGGCAAGAGGCATTAAAATATTAGCCGCTCCAATGCCGTATCCATTAGCTGTTCCTATACCGTAAGCAGCAGTACTTGCAATGTCTGCAATGCTTCCAATACCGGATGCATAACCTGTAGTTGCTCCGTCAGAAGAGCCAAAACCGGATAATAAATCTCCAATACCGGACGCTCCTCCTGTAGTATAACCGCTTTGTCTGTAACCGTAGTTAGCTGCATAACCGCTTGGAAAGCCTGAATAATTTCCTAATGAATTAACGCCGAATGATGAATAAGTTCCGGTTGTTCCTCCGGCTCCGCCGTTATATTGAGTCCAATAAGAAGTTCCGGGAATATTCATAGCGCTAGTGCCGCCAAGTGTTGTCATGAAAGCTGATGGTGCAAACAAACTTGCAAGCTGGTATAGAAAACCTCCTGCAGCTTCAAAACCTGTGCCGGAACTTGCAGAGCCGGAAACAGTTAAATCTCTTAAACGGTCATATGTTTCATACAGCATAACCTTGGCGTCTGCAGAGGCTGCGCCGTATTTGTTTGCTATTACTAAGTATCCATCGTTTTTGTATGACATAAATTCCTCTTGTTATTTAACTGTATTTACTCTATGTCCTAGCCGCCGAATGTCTTGAAGGAGTCTTCAATGTTGTCTTTAACAACCTTAGAAACTGCATCAATTTCTGTAGAAAGAGCATTTTGTTCTGTATCAAGCTGTTTTAACCTTAATTCAAGCTGCTGGTCTTCCTGCTGAATTAATGATGTTTTTACGTTAATATCCTGCACCATTTTGTCGTACTGTGCATTTTCATAATTATACTGATTCATTGCATCTTTATAAGCGTCATCATCGGTTACTGTTTCTACGTTAAGCGTATATGTTACAGAGTCATCTTCAAATCTTACAGAAGTGAATCTGCCGTTACCATCTGTTTCAAGAAGAGCTTTAACAGTATCATATTTTTTTTGTTTAATATAACTTGCATTATAGTATGAAAGCTGTTTTTGACCATCAATATTGTTAATACCGCTGCCGCTTGCATATGATTTGTTTAAGTCGGCAAAAGTTGTGTAATAAGTAGTGCCGTTCATCTTAAATGAATATATACCGCCGGTGTATTCACCATTTTCGTTAAAGCAGTCAAGGATTGAAGAGTCAATCTCCTGTTCTTTCATGTCTTTGACAATCTGGCTTAATTCAGCTTTTTGGTCATCAGTAAGGTCTGTTAAAAGTGTAAGTTCACAGTTCCCGATATAAGTCGGTCTGCGTAAGCCCTCATAAGCTTTCTCAGCCTGCTGATATGTTTGAAGAGCCTGAAATTCAACTGCTTGGAGTGCACTAATCTGTGCATCGTATTTATCTGCAATAGCTGTTATAGAATTATCTCCTGAAGTAGCGTAAACAGGAAGTACTGTTTTTGTACCGCCGGAAGATCCGCCGTAAAGATTTCTTAAATCAGATTTTAACGCGATATTTCCATTTTCATCCATGTAAACATTTGCGTAATCAGCCTGAACATCTTCTGACATTGCACCTTCTTCAACTAACCTGTCAATAGCAGCTTTTGCGATAGCCTGTTTGTCTGCGGATAGTTTATTGTAGCCTGTAAACGTTGTAGGCCCTTTAGTTGACTGTTTAGGAGAAAGTTTTGTCTTATCTCCAGTATATTCTGTACCGTCTGTATTATAGTATTTACCGTCTTTCATGTAACAGGTAGACTGATCATCGGAGTTTTCATATATCGGATATTTTTTACCATCGACTTCAAACATTTCCTGAATGGTTTGTGTAACACTATATGTGTTATTGTCAGTATCATAATCACATTTTGAAACTCCGGTAAAACTATCTATATCAGCATAGTTTGCCAGAACAGCTGCTTCATCCTGCTTAGCTTTTGTTGCGGCTTTTGCCTCTTCATATTCTTTTTTTGTTTCTGTAACAAGTCGGAGCGCTGTTTCTATCTGATCAGCACTTGCTTCTGTTCCGCTCTGGAACTGTACCTGCGGATCGTTTAATTTCTTTTCTGAACCGGTATAGACATTTGTTTCAGTGTATCTGGTTACAACATAGTTATAGTCTTCCTCAGGGTTTGCCAGCTGTTCCCAGTTTTCAATAACGTAGTCATTAGCCCCGTCAGAATATGAGTACTGCTGCTTAGTATAATCAGCTGTACTCGGAGGTACAGGTACATTAAGCCCCAGCATCTGATTAAATAAATTAGCGCTCTGATTGGATAATACAGTTCTGGCTTGATTTATCTGCTGTCCTTCGTATTCACAATTTGATTTACGCGCGACCAGTGCTAAATATCTGGCTTGCGATGCTGCCATACCCATAGTGGTATCTCCTATTTATAATATTTCTATGATTGTTTTAATGGGATATTACCTGAAGTCAATCTCTTATAATAGCATTATATATTATTTTTACAAAATTTAATAAAGCTCAGAAAAATAAATCATTCGTTTATACTAGGTTTTCTTTTAAAAATCATACATATATGGTACAATTATTTAATGAAGTTTTTACTTTACCTTTTCTGTATTCTAATATTTTTCCCATCTTCCTGTTCTGCAATAGAGGAGGTTATTCTTAATATTGACGATAATAACGCGCCTGAACCAAAAGCTGAAAAAATCTTTGATGAAGATGATAAATTTACATTGTATGAAAAAATACAGGATATCAAGGCTAAAGAGGTTAAAGATACAAACAGTACTGCATATCTTTTAGACGGAATTTTGACAAAAAAGTTTGAAGCAGGTCCTCTTGAAACTATGCATTTCTTTGGTTATTACCGCGGAGCAGTAAATATTGATGTGTCTAATGGTGCTGATTCCGTATATGATTTCAGTGCAATTCAGGCAGGAATAAACGGTAAGTTTCGGGGTGGTAAAAACTATTATGAAGCAAGACTAAGATTTGATCCTCTTGATGGTTATTCATTCCTGCAGGGCTTACCGGCTGATATATATGTCGCGAATGCTTCGATTCCGCATCATACTGTAATTATAGGTAATACAAGAACTCCAACAGGTTATGAAGGGTCAAGATCTGATTCCATTATTCCTTTTGTTGCGCGCGCACAAATCGCCAGAAATTTTGGCAATACTCGTAAAGTCGGTATAAGGGTTAAAGGTAATTATGACCTAATTGAATATGATTTAGGGGGATATAGTTCTGATACTTATTTTAGAAGTTTTTTCCCAGGGACAGAGTTTTCCGGCTGGGTTACTCTAAAACCTCTCGGAAAAACAAAAGGCAAGTATGGTAAATTAAACCTCGGCGGCGGCTTAACTGCCGGCAAAAATGGGACAGATTATACTGTATCCGGACTTTATGCGGGATATGAATATAAAAACTTTATGGCAAATTTTGAGTACGCTTATGCTGATGGGTATAACGGGGCAAGAACTATTTCGTCAAATAAAGCAGAAGGTTTTTATACAACTGCGGGATATAAAATTACTCCAAGAATTCAGGTCTTGGCCAGATATGATCAATATACACCGGATAAAGACTTTTCTGATGATATAAGACGTGAGTATTCTGCAGGGGTTAATTATTTTATAAAAGGCCAGGCCTTGAAATTAATGCTAAATTATGTTTTCTGCCAGAATGATTTATTTGAGGATTCCCATCGTGTAATTCTTGGCACTCAGCTTATGCTCTAGGCTGTATATTTGTCTAAAGATATAAATCCGCTAAGTGTCGGACTGTTTGCACTATACTTCTGAACAGCAACTTTGTTGCTACAGTTGCCCTCAACCGTTTCAAAAGAACCATCGGAATTTACTTTTGTAACAATACCGGTGTGCGACTTTCCGCCGTTCTTTTCTATCATAATATCACCCGGTTTTATGTTTTGTGCTATATATGAAGCTTTGCCGCTAGAAGGTACTTTCCGGTAACACCCGTTCTTTTCTCCCCATTCCCTTAAGCCATTTACCGAACTGATGTGTGTAAAAGAAGGAAGTCTGCTGCCATATGTTTGTTTGAGGTTATAAGAAACAAAATCTGCACACCAAGGCTGCTTTAAGCCTCTGGAGAATAATCTGTTACCTTCTGAGTCGGAATTTACCTTGCCGACATAGCTTTTTGCTCTTTCTACTAAATTCATTTTTATAGGGCTGCTTGTGGTTGTACGACTAAAAGTATCACCTATTTGCGGAGGTGAATAAAAACTTGAGCTGCTGAAAATATTATTATTCCAATTAAAATTAGTGTTAGGTAGTGTAAGAGAATTATTCCAAATGGGGCTGTTCCAGCTAAACATTTGAGAAAGATTGAATGGCATAAAGTTGAAATTGAACAACGACGGCATATTCCAATTAAACGGCATAAATTGATTAAACATGCCAAAAGATGGGGTAAACCAATTATTTAACCCATTTGAAATGTAGCTCATATTCAGATTTTGAAAGTTGTTGTAGAATGTCATGACAATTATTCCTAAATATATAAAGTATATATCAAAGATATTCTTGCCTTTTTGTAACAAAACTTAAAAAAAGTGACTATATTTATTTATAAAAGATTTATGTTTTTCAATGATTTTCGCGTATTGTTTAGCCTCATCTTTTGAACAACTATTCATAAGTGCTTCATAGTGTATAATTTCTTCTTCCATTTTACGAATTTTTTGCATGAAGTTTTCTCGTTTTGTAAATATTAAACCATAATATCCACATCCTTCCGGAAGAAAAGCAAAAGGTGATGAGGGGTAATTAGTACATTCCTGAGGTTTATCAGGATTAATACAGAGTTTATTTTTAAGAAATTTACATGAGCAAAAAGTAATATCCTCACGCTTCTCTACTGGTATTAACATTGCTTCAAACTCTTTTGTCAAGGTTTGAATGCCATCTCTATAGATAATTCTTTTAGAAAAATCTACAGCAATTTTATTGCAGCAAGCTCCGCATTTGAAACAATAATTATTTTCCATACTTACAATATTATACATTTAATAAAGGATTGGCAAAGGGGGAAAAATGTAATATTATGATATTATAAAATAGAGGAGATATAACATGAAGAGAATAGTTTTAACTTTAGGATTGCTTGCAGCTGTAAATTGTGCAGCTATGGCTGACGGAAATGCTTTTACTCCGTTAAATTTCAATGATACTCAATACGGAAGTACTACAACAACGACAACTTCAACAAAATCAGCTCCTGCAGCTTCTTCTGCTGAAGGTGATGCTGTTGGCAACGGCAATATTCAAAATGCTATTTTACAGCTTGACAATGCTCAAGTTGACATTCGCAATGATTTGTTAAACTGCAAGACAAAATATGCAGATGTTGATGCTCAATACAAGCTTGTTAAGACAGAAAGAAAAGCTCTAAAAAAACAGGTTTCTACAATTGAGAAAAGAATTAAAGAGATTGATAAGGCAAAAGAAAAAATTAGAAAAAATATGCTGTAATAAAAAAGAGGGCGGATGCCCTCTTTTTTATTGTTTAGGCTGCTGGAACAGCGGTGTGCTTCTGTTTTGCATACAAACTCCGAACTGACAACTTGAATTATAGCTATAGTCGCTTTCAGCCGGAGCAAATTCTCTAATCTGCTGACCGATATCGCTTCTATCAATTGGTCTGAGGCGAGCCTCAGGAGTTCCAGAAAACTCATTTATGTTTGTTTTAGGGTTGTAAATAGGTGAAACCTGTTCTCTAAATCCAGGCAGAGAACATACAGCTGCACCGTCTTCAACAGGACACATAGCATATGCAGGCATTACTAAAAACATAGCAAATAATATTAAATACTTTTTCATAAAAATCTCCTTTACCTTAATATTGTAAATGCCAATCTTAAAAGAACATTCCCGCATTGGTTTAGGTAGAAATGTTATATTTCTTTTTACATTATTTGAAGGATGTAGATAAAATGTGTATGATGGTAGTATAATAGAAAACGGGATTGTGGAGGTGTTTTAATTGTACGCTTATCAACAGCAGAAGACAGCTAACAGATTGCATGTTGTTCCTGACAGAAAACGGGCTTCAAATGTTGTAATAAAGCATTCGAAAAAGAAGAGTAATCCGGTAAAAGATTTATTTAGAATGCTCGTTGTATTTTCTTTTCTTGCTGCATTTATGTATTTTGTATTTCCAACATCATACGGTCGTTTAATCAATAACGTATTTTTTCAGCGTGCTGTCCCAATAAATACCGGTGAACCTGCTAATATGGCAGTAAAAAAATGGAGTAAGCCGGTTGCTGCTGATATGTATTCAATAGCAAATCCGGTAACAAATTACTTAAGCAATGATATGTTTAAAAATCGTCTGCTGCTTACTCCAACAATACAAAAAACTCATAGTGAAGTTACTACAATGTATCATACAAATGAAATGTCTGGCTTAAAATCACAGCTTGAGGGATTAATGGCTCAATATCCTATGATTAAACCGGCAATCTATGTATGGGAATATGAAAATGGAAAGTTTGTAGATATTAATGGAGACAGCCTATATTCTGCTGCAAGTATTATTAAACTTCCGGTACTTATACGTTTGTTTAAATCAATAGAAGCAAAACAAATGACAATCTATGATGATATGATTCTTACAAACTATTATCAATCTCCTGGCTCAGGAAATTTACAGTACGCTCAGACAGGACGAAAATATTCTCTTGACCAGCTTGCTAAAACAATGATTCAAGATTCTGACAATACTTCTACCAACATGATTATGGCTAAACTCGGCGGTATGGATGATATAAATGCGGGACTTAGAGATTGGGGAATCTCTAAAACATATGTAAGAACCTGGCTTCCTGATTTAACAGGAACGAATAAAACAACTGCTAAGGATATGGCGAAATTACTTTATAATCTGGATAACCCTGGATTTTTAAATATTAACTCAAGAGAATATATTATAGATTATATGAGTCATGTTAAAAATAACAGACTTATAGCTGCGGGTTTAGGTGATGGAGCGCTTTTTGTACATAAAACAGGTGATATCGGCACAATGCTTGGTGATGCAGGTATTGTATATGCACAAAACGGAAAGAAATACATTGTTGTAATTTTGGCAAATCGTCCGCACAATGCACCTCAAGGAAAAGACTTTATAGTAAAAGCATCAAGCCTCATATATAAGGCAATCGTCGGAGGGTAAAATAAACCCTGTTCATTATTAATAAATGTAACAATTTTGCTAATATTTGCGCATATTTGCGCAAATATTTTTATGTTCAGATTTTTTAATAGTATGATTGATATACATTCAACAGCAAGAAGGAAATACGTATGAAAAATCTTAAGAAAAAGCTCTCAGCAGCAGCATTAAGTGCATTGTTATTGTCAATGCAGTCTGTTTCTGTAAATGCGTCACCGATTGATACGGGTTTGGGAAATGGAAATGGCGGAGCTGTTATAAACGGTGTAAATGGTGGCTTTGCAGGTATTAATGGTCAAGGAACTGGAAATGTCGATTTAAACTTTAATGGCAATGCGCACGTAAACTGGGATTCTTTAAATGTAAATAAAGGTGAATCTTTAAATTTTAATGCGGTAAATGGTTCAAACAATTTAACCATATTGAATACTGTTAACAAGGGTATGTCTAATATATATGGTCAAATTAATGCTAATTCCGGTATAGGCCAGTTAATTATTGCTAACCCGAATGGTGTATTATTTGACGGAGCAACATTTACAACCGCTGGCGATTTAATGCTTACTACAAAGGATTTATCAAATTTGAAAGTAGAGGATTTATCCAAGCTTGATATAGAAAAAGAAAAATTTAACCAAATATATGATAACAATGGACAACTTGTAGGTATAACAATAAAAAATAGTGATTTCCAGATTGGTGGGGAATATAATATTGTTGCGCCGTTAATTCATGCGGTTAATTCTGATTTAACAGCAAAATCTTTAAGGTTTGTTACATCTAACGGTCAAGATTATCTTGCATTAGGAACTCCGGCAAAGGACGCTATGTATCCTGGAGTTGAGCTGGAAGCTGTCACTATAGATGGTGATGTATACATCAAAACTCCAACGGGAAGTGTTAGAACAACCAATGGCGGAACAATTAACGGTAATGTTAATATCGATTCAAAAGGCTCTGTAGCATTAAACTACCGTAATAATGGTGAAAAACTGACAATAAATGGCGATGTGAAATCAACAACAGATGGCCAAATGACTTTTGTAAGAAATACAGATGTAAATGGAAATCTTTCATTGACCAGCAATGATGGATTTGTTGATATAGGTGATGTTAATGTTAGTGGAAACGCTGATTTAAAAACGTTAGGAAAGAATGGTATTCATGATAATAAGTATAACAATTTTGTTCATGTAATCGGCAATACCAATATTGGCGGCGATTTAAATATTGATTCTTCTCAAAATATTCATATTGGCGGTTATGATTATAATGCACAAAAATTAGCTGACGGAAAACTGACTGTTGGAGGAAATTTAACAGCTCATGCTCATGATGGACATGTGATGACAACAATTGATACAACTGCAGGGAATAAAATTTCATTAAAATCTGATAATTTAAATGTGTTAACCGATGGAAAAGCAACTCTGACAGCAAAAGAATATGAATTTTCTGCAAACGGTTATATCGGCGGTTTGACATCAACTGATAATATGTCCGTTGATGAAAAGGTTGTTAATATAATGGAAAATTATATTCATATCCCTGATACTGTAGGCACTCCAGGAAATATAAATATCGCGGGGGGCACAATTACAGCAATTAATACTCCTACAAATGCAAATATTTTATCAAAAGGTGATGTAAAACTTACCGGAGCAAATGCAGGAACCATTAATATAACAGCCCCAAATCAATATATGGAAATTACAGGCGATGTCCATGCAAAAGATATTAATGTAGGTAAAGAAACTGATAGATTAAAAGTTGATTTTGCAGGCAGAGATTATAATTTGAACTATACGAATATTAGAGATAACAAGGTAGTAACAGTAAAAGGTAATGAAGAAGTTACATACGAATTAACAAATGGTAAGGGCGGACATAACGATGGTACACAGCTAAAAGGCGAAAATACTTATCTTGTTGGTCCGGAAGGCCCTACTCCTCCTCCGGGACCAGATCCAATTCCTACTCCAGATCCTGATGATAATGAAAATGTAAAAGTTTTACGAAGTTTCGAAAATAAATCAGTAGATTTAAATCAGGTTTACACTCCGGTGGCATACGCTGCAGATCTTGATGATGACAAGATTGATAAGGGTGTAAGAAAGAATGTAGATGGTTCTGTAACTGTTGTAAAAGCATTCCCGATGATAAATTAATTATTAATAATAAATGTTAAAAGTACCGCACCAAAAGCGGTACTTTTTTATTGTAATAATTTGTTACAAAAAGGCAATTCTTTGAACTTTATCAACTTTATATAAATAAGGGATTTAAATAGAGGAGTTCAATATGAAGAATTTTAAAAGAAAAGTTTCAGCACTTGTATTAAGCACATTATTTGCCTCAATGCAGGTTTCATATGCAGCAGGTTTAAGTGATGCAGCAATCAATAAAATTGAAGGCGGATATGCAGGACAGGTTGCAGGTAATGGCAGCTTAGATTTAAACTTCAATGGCAATGCACATGTAAATTGGGATCATTTGAATGTAAATAAAGGTGAATCTTTAAACTTTAATGCAGTAGGCGGAGCAAATGGACTCACAATTTTGAATACAGTAAATAAGGGTATGACTACTATTGCAGGTCAAGTAAGCGCAAATTCCGGAATTGCAAATTTGATTATATCAAATCCAAACGGTGTATTATTTGACGGTGCTCAATTTACAACAGCCGGTGATACAATGATTACTACACAGCCAATGACAGCAACCTTTGTTGACGGCAAAATGGATATAACAAAAATTCCTACGACAAGTGCTGTTGGTGTTGTTACAATTCAAGACTCTAATATAAACGTAGGCGGTGAATTTAATATTCTTGCTCCTTCAATAAATGTCGTTGAAGGTACAATTAAAACCGGCAGCGGAATGAAACTTATTACACAAAACGGACAGGATTATCTCTCTACAGGTAATTTAAATTCCTCAAAAGGCGTAAGACTTGAAACAGTTAACGTTGACGGAGATGTTTATGTAATTGCTGACAAGGGTATTGTAAAAACAGTTGGTGGTGGAAAAATTAACGGTAATTTAAATATCAAATCAGATGACAGCGTTGCATTAAACTATGTAGCAAACGGCAAAGCACTTCATGTAACAGGCGATGTTGATGTCGACGGTAACGGGGTAATGATGTATGCAAGAAACACTAAAGTTGACGGAAATTTAAATATGACAAACGGCGGAGGTTTCCTTGAAGTTGGTAATGTTCAGGTTGGTAAAGATATGAACCTTAAAACAGTTGCAAAATCAGAAAATCCTCAAGGATACAAACATTTTGTTCACGTAATCGGCAAAAATAAAGTAGGCGGTAATTTAACTATCAACTCAGAAAACAATATCCATATTGGTAACTATAAATTTGAAGAAGGTCAATTATTGGATGGAAATTTAACAGTCGGTGGAAATTTAACTGCCCATGCTAAGAATGGTCATATAATGACAACAATCGACGTAACAGCTAATAAAATCGCGTTGAAATCAGATAATTTAAATGTATTAACAGATGGTAAGGCTACATTAACCGCAAATGAGTATGAGTTTTCATCAGCTGGTTATATTGGCGGTATAACTGATGCAAATACGATTATCAATGTAATGGAAAATTATAAATATATTCCTAACCAAAATGCAGCTGAAGCAGCAGGTAATATTAATATTGCTGGTGGAACAATAACAAACATCAATACTCCAACAGATGCTAATATTTTGTCAAAAGGTGATGTAAAACTAACTGGTGCAAACGCAGGAACCATCAATATAACAGCCCCAAATCAATATATGGAAATTACAGGTGATGTTCACGCTAAAGAAATCAATGTTGGAAAAGAAACTGATAAATTGAAGGTTGATTTCCCAGGCAGAGATTATACTTTGAACTATACAAACATCAGAGATGGGAAAGTAGTAACAGTAAACGGCAATGAAGAAATTACATATGATTTAACAGATGGTAAGGGTGGTCATAATGACGGTACACAGGTAAAAGGTGAAAATACATATCTTGTTGGCCCGGAAAAACCGGTAGACCCAACTCCGGATCCTGATCCAACTCCGGACCCAGACCCAACTCCAGATCCAGTTAATCCAGATGATAATGAAAACATTAAAGTTTTAAGAAGTTTTGAAAATAAATCCGTAGATTTAAATCAAGTATACACACCGGTAGCATATGCAGCAGATTTAGACGATGACCAAAATGATACAGGAGTTAGAAAGAATGTTGACGGTTCAGTAACAGTCGTAAGAGCATTCCCGATGGATAAATAATTAAATAACTAGATGTAAGATGATAAAAAAGAGGCGAGCTTTACACAAGTTCGCCTCTTATGGTATAAATTAAAATATCGGGGGCTTGGAATATGATAATTATAGAAAAACCTTATGCATCAGAATTTTTAATAGATACAATCGTTCAAAATGATTGGGGGGTGCTGGATAACACTGCTGTAGAAGAGGCTGATATTGAGGAGGGTGCTTTTGATTTAATTTCTTCTGATATCGCAAAGAACTATTATTTGACTCAGGAATATCCGCTTATATATTCAAACTCTGAAAATGCAATTACCTGGGTTTTGAAAAATCTTCCGGATTCAAATTTAAGCAATTACATAAAACTTTTTAAAGATAAAATCGCTTTCAGGGAAATGCTTCAGGAAATGTTTCCGGATTTTTATTTCAAGGCTGTGGAGTTCGATGAACTCAAAAAAATGACTCCTGATGGAATCCGTTTCCCTGTTGTAGTAAAACCATCTGTTGGCTTTTTAAGCTTTGGTGTGCATACTATAAAAGAGTCTAAAGAGTGGAAAGATGTTATATCTCAACTGGAAAAAGAAATGAGAATGGCAGCTATGATGTATCCAAACCATGTTGTAAATTCTACAAAATTTCTCATAGAGGAAATGATTGAGGGTGAAGAATACGCAGTAGATGCATATTTTGACAGAGATGGTGAACCTGTTATTCTTAATATATTCCAGCATCCGTTTTTAAATTCGAAAGACGTTAGTGATCGTATTTATTTAATGTCAGTCGGAATAATGACAAAATATATGGCAAAATTTGGTTTGCTTCTAAGAGAAATTGGACAGCTTAAAAATATTAAAAATTTTCCGGTGCATATAGAACTGCGTGTAACAAAAGACGGCAAAATAATTCCTATAGAAGTAAATCCAATGCGCTTTGCAGGATGGTGTACAACTGATGTTGCAAAATATGCCTGGGGTATAAATGTTTATGAATACTTTTATGACCAGAAGAAACCTAATTGGAATGAAATTCTTGCAAATGCGACCAGAGATGTTTTTTATTTCTCGATGGCAGAAGTTCCTGCAAATTTTGACCGGAAAAAATACAAAGGTTTTGAGTATGAGAGATTTCTATCAAATTATTCAAATGTTCTTGAGGTGAGAAGAATAAATCCTCTTGATAATCCTTTGTTTGCAATTATATTCGGGTCAACTACCAGCAAAGAAGAAGTTGTGAAGATTTTGTCATTAAAAACTCAGGATTATATAAAATCTTAATGCTAAACATTGATGTACATTTACCCTAAGAATAACTTTATGGTTTGTAGAATGGCTTAAGGATTGATGTACATTTACCCCTGTGTTAGAATGTTTTTATGGAAACTCTTAAGAGAATATTCGAGAGAATTAAGAACTTGGACAAAAAAAAACGCACCTATCTTATAGCTGCGTTAGGTGTTGTATTGGTTATGTGCTGGGCTTTTATGAGTGCAATTGTGATTACTGGAAATTATTCCCGTGCACAGCTTAAAGGCTCTGCTGATGAACAAAAAGTTGATGCAACCGGAATTATTATCACGGAAACAAAAGACGGTGATAAATATTTCGAAATTTATGGCGAAACGGGACACTACAGCAATGATCACAGCATTGCAACATTGAACAATGTTATTGGAAATTTTTATAAAGAAAATAAAGTTTCTATGAGTTTTCAGTCTTCAAGAGGTACTTATAATGAAAAGACGGGTGTTATAACACTTTACGATAACACATATATAGTATTAGAAGACTCAACTTCACTTAATACTGATAAATTAACCTGGTCTGGTTCTGATAAAGATACTGTTGCAGAGGGGCATGTAGTTATAAAGAAAAATAATGAGATGATTGCTACAGCAGATAAAGGTATAATCAGTGCAGGTTATGAAAAATTTAAAATCATGGGAAAAACAACAACAAAATTATATGATAGTGATGGCAAGGATACTTCGGGTTCTGCGATACAGCTGAACAATAAGAAAGGGGCTAAATGAAAAAGGTTTTAATATTATTACTGTTAATATTTTCAAGTATGGCAGTATTTTCTTCAGATTTAATAATTGATTCCAAAACTCAAACTTTTTCAGATAAAGAAAAGAAGATAAAACTTGACGGCGGAGTAAAAGTTAAACTTGACAACCTTACTGTTGAAAGCGATAGAGCCGATGTAACAATTAGGCGTAATAACAAACTTGATACAGCAACTTTCTATGACAAACCTTATGCTTATGAAGTAAATGAAAATAAAAAACGGGAAGTTAAGGCAAATATTTTGAAGGTATCTCTTATTAATAAAGTTGTACGAGCAGAAGGGGAAGCTCAGTCTATTATAACTGAGGGGAATACTCCTATTGTGGTTATAAATGCTGATACTCAGGAATATGATATAAACAGCAGTGTTATGGTTTGTACTGGCGGTGTGACAATGAAATATAAAGATATTGATTCATACTCTGATAAAGCTGTAATCATTGCAGATGAAAAAGGCGGATTGAGAAAGATTGATTTAATCGGAAATGCGCGTGTAAAACAGGCTCAGAATGAATCAGAGGGACACCATTTTGTATATAATCCGATAACTGAAGAAATGAGTGTGTCTGGAAATACTAAAACAGTAGCACTTTCTGATGACGGTAAAAAATTAACAATACATTCGGATTATCAACAATATAGCAAGAAACAAAATTCTTATATTGGAAGCGGGCATGTAAAAATCTGGTATGATGATTATTTTGCACAGGGGCCAAAAGTTTCGGTATTCCCTGATGCAGAAACAGGAAAACCTAATGAAGTTTATTTTGTAGGCCGCTCAAAGATTGTTCAGCAGGATAAAGATATTATTGCAGACAAGATTAAAATGACAATGAACCCTAAAGACTTTGTTGCAGAGGGAAATGTAAGAACAATTATTCATAATATCGATACAAAAGACGAAGAGGATTTATAAATGTCTGAAAAAATAGATAAGGCAATGGGGCTCTTTAGGGAGCGTAAGTATAAAGAAGCTATTGATGCGTTTAGTTGTGTTTTAGAAACTGAACCTGATAATGCAGATATTTATAATAATATGGGGGTTGCATATTCTTGCCTTGGAAATTTTGAACAGGCAGAAAATTTTTATACCAAGGCAATTGAGTTAGATCCTGAACTTGCGCAGGCATATATAAATTTGTCTGATTTGTACTACAAAGCCGGTGATCTGCCGTCTGCTCTGGGCACTCTTCAGCGCGGTAGTTATGAACTTCAAGATAATCTTGCCATAGCTCATCTTCTTGCAAGGGTTTATATTGAAGATCAAAGGTGGGAAGATGCAATTGTAGAACTTGAAAGGGTTCTGGATGGTGAACCTGAAAATTATGACGCGTATTATGATTTAGGCCATGTATATTTTGAACTGGGAGATTATGAGGCTGCTATTTCAAACTTTGAAAACGTAATTGAGTATAAAGATAATAACGAGCTTTTATACTATGCGCTTGCCCAGGCTTATGAAGGTAATAATGAAATTGATAAGGCAATATCAAATTACCTGAAGGCTATTGCTGTTAATGATAAGTTTATTCTTGCATATAAGAAGGTTGGAATTTTGTTCTTAGCAAGAGGTGATTACGAAGATGCAATTGAGTATTTCGAAGATTATATGAATTTTGATATTCCGGAAGAGGAAAAAGACAGTGTTTCTAAATTGGTAGAGAGAATTAAAACTAAGATTTAATTCTTAATCAACTGCTTTCTGAATAATAAGTTTATCTTCATCAATGCTAATTTCCACGATGTCAGTTTCAGGATTTATGTCTAAAAGTTCTAAAATTGGAATAGGTAGATTGAGTCCATATCCAGCACTTCTCTTAATTAATTTTTTTATAAAAACACTTTCGGTTGAACTGCTGTTTGACGCTTTTTGAATATAAAGCACTTTGTTTTTGATAACCAATGACACCGAAAAATCATTTTTATTAATGCCTATTAGCTGTGCAATCGGTTTATTAATATATAGCTGCCAAGTATTACCGTTTGTAGTTAATGACTTCTTCAAAATATCTCCTAAGTTTATACTTATTCATAATATAGTGCTATAATGTTTATTTATATTGCACAAGATGAGTAAAATATAGGTATTTTATGGGGATTATAAATGTTTTTTTATTTTTATAGTTTTTTTATTTACTTCAATATCAATCCAGTCTATCTCAGGGTTAATTTGTAGCAGTTCAAGGATTGGTAAAGTAAAAATTAATCCATAACCACTTCCTCTTTTTATTAATTTTTTGGTTAGGAAATTTTCTTGACTATTTTTATAATTTTCTGCTAGAGATTGTAAATATAATGTTTGTTTTTTTAAAACCAATACTACATGACGATTTGTTTCTGAGATACCAAGTATTTCAGAAAATTCTTTATGTATGTACATTGACCAAGAATTCCCATTGGTTTTAAGTTTTTTTCTCAAAACAAGTTCCTTGTATTAATTATGCATACATCGTACAGTTTTTGTGCAATAATTGATATTGCATAATGTACACATAATGTATGCATGAAAAATTAGGAAATGACAATTGGATAATAATGAATTAAAAATAGAATATGATTATTTTTTAGAATATTTAAATAAAACATACTGTATATTGAAAGATTTGAATGAACTCTTTGAAGAATATCTTTCAGGTGATATCGGTTTCCTGGATGAACTTACTGAAAATGAAAGATTATTGGAGAGTAATTATTTTTATTTGCTAGATATTACTTTAAAACTTCAAAAACTTATTGATGAAGCAAATGAAATTGATTTTTGTAAAAAACAAATGAAGAGATATACTAATAATATACTAATACTTCCTTTATTCCCAGATGAAGATATATATGTTCATCCAGATGAAAATCTTTTGGATTTTTGGAAGCATAATCATTAAAAAACTTTTATTTCGTACTATATATGCTAAAATTATTTTATGAACACTAAATACTGGATAGCATTTTCTGCCATAGAGCAGTTAGACTCTACCTTTATACAAAGACTTTATAATTATTTCGGGAACATTGAAACAGCATTCAATGCAAATCTCAATGACTTAAGGCAGATAGAAGGATTGTCGGTGCGTAAAGCTGAAAATTTCATTGAGAAAAAGAAGTTTATTAATCCCGATAAAGCACTTGAAGATGTATTAAAAAGAGATATTAAGATTTTAACTTTTGATAGTCCGGATTATCCATATATGCTTTCACAAATTGCAAATCCTCCAATGACGATATACTACAAAGGTGATTTGGCGTCCTGTAATTTAGAAAGAACCGTTGCTTTTGTCGGGTCAAGAAGAGCAAGCTTTAATGGGAAAGAAAGTGTCAGAAAGATTATAAGAGAGCTGGCTAATACTGATGTTTGTATTGTATCAGGCTTAGCAGCCGGAATTGATGCAGCGTCGCACGAAAGTGCAATAAATAATAATTTGAAAACAATCGGAGTTATTGCAAGCGGGTTTGATTTTATATATCCGAAAGAAAATAAACACTTATATGAGAAAATTGAAAACGGCTCTGGTGCAGTTATAACAGAGTATTATCCGACTTTTGAACCTTTAAAATTCAGATTCCCTCAAAGAAACAGAATTGTAACCGGACTTTCCTACGGTACTGTTGTAGGCGAAGCTGCTTTAAAAAGCGGGGCTTTGATTTCTGCCAATTTGACATTAGAGCAGGGCAGAGAACTTATGTGTATACCTGGTGCAATTAATAATGTGAATACGGAAGGTGTGTATAAACTAGTAAAGGATGGAGCATCAATTGTTACTTCTGGTAATGATATTTTGAATGCGCTTAACTGGGAGCTTGTAAAATCGGAAAATACTTTATGTGATATTTCTCAAATGTCAGTAACAGAGAAATTACTTTTTGATATAATAGGAGTTGAACCGAAAAGTTTTGATGAACTTCAAGGACATACTAAACTAGATACAGAGAGCCTTTTAACAACATTAACTGTTATGGAAATTGAAGGCTTGATAGAAAAAACGGAAGGTGACAGGTATAAAAGAGCATGACAGCACAGGCAGCCGAAAAGAAAACTGTAAAATCTAAAAAAGAAAAAGCTTTGGTAATTGTTGAGTCTCCTGCAAAATCTAAAACTATTAAAAAGATTTTGGGCGATGGTTACCAGATTGAAGCCAGTTTCGGTCATGTAAGAAACCTTCCTGATAATGTTCTTGGTTTTGATGTAAATAATGACTTTAAGCCCACATATGTTGTTATTCCAGAAAAGAAAAAAGTCGTAACAAAACTGAATGATTTAGCGAAGCGCTCGGACAAAATTTATCTTGCATCCGACCCTGATAGAGAAGGAGAAGCTATTGCGTGGCATGTGAGGGAACTTTTGCAGGTGCCGGATGATAAAGTATTTAGAATAGAGTTTAACGAAATTACTCCAAAAGCAGTTAAGTATGCTGTAGAACATTCAAGACAAATTGATATGGACAGGGTAAAAGCACAGCAGACAAGGCAGATTTTGGATAAACTTGTAGGTTATAAATTATCTCCTGTTCTATGGAAACAGTTAGGTAATTACAGACTTTCTGCCGGACGTGTACAATCAGTTGCTCTTAGAATGATTTGTGAAAGAGAAGAAGAAATTGAAGCTTTTATACCGCAGGAATACTGGTCTATTCATACTATTATGGATAAAGACGGTAAACTGTTTGAAGCTGAGGTTAACAAATACAAAAACAAGAAAATCGAAATAAAAAATGAGGAAGAAGCAAATAAGATTAAAGAATTTTTGCTCAATCCTGAAACAGAATTTATTGTTGATAAAGTTACCAAGAAAGAAACAAAACGTAAGCCTACAGCACCATTTATAACATCGACCTTACAGAGAGCAGCCAGTTCAAAGCTTGGATTTGGTGTTTCTAAAACAATGCAGGTTGCGCAAAAACTCTATGAGGGTATTGAAATTGAAGGAACTCCAGTTGGTTTGATTACCTATATGAGAACAGACTCGGTAAGAATTTCGGATGATGCGCATGAGATGGCAAAGAGTTTTATACTTCAAAATTACGGCGAAAAATATTATCCAGCAACGACTAACGTATATGTAAAAGGAAAACAAAACGTACAGGATGCTCACGAAGCTATCAGACCTTCTTATCCGGAACGCACTCCGGAAAGTATTAAGCAATATTTGCAGCCTGACCAGTACAAGCTATATAAGCTTATATGGGATAAATTTATGTCGTCACAGATGGCGCCGGCAGAGATTGCAAACAAGACAATTGATATAAAAGCTGGCGATTATAATTTGAAAGCCGGTACCAGTAAGATTTTATTTGATGGATTTTTGAAGCTATACAATGATGCAGAAGAAGACGAAAAAGATGCAGATGCAAAAATACCTGATTTAGAACAAGGGGACAAGGTTAAATGTAAAGAGATTACTCCTAAGCAGCATTTTACCCAGCCGCCTCCAAGATATAACGAAGCTTCTCTGGTAAAAGCTCTGGAAGAACACGGAATAGGCCGTCCATCAACTTATGCAACTATTATTACGGTAATACAAACCCGCAAATATGTTGAGAAGAAGGATAAGGCGCTTTATCCTACACTTCTTGGCCGAACAGTGTGTAAGCAGCTGGTGAACCAATTTGCGAATATTATGGATTATAAATTTACAGCCGGTATGGAGGAAAAGCTTGATAAAATAGCCGAGAAGAAGGCTGTTTGGAATGTTGTTTTAAAAGAGTTTTATACTCCGTTTATGGAAGTGGTAAATTCTGTTATGAAAACGGCTCAAAAAGTTGTGATTGAAAGTGACAAAAAATGCCCTAACTGCGGAAAAGTAATGCTGGTTAAGACCAGCCGTTTCGGTACGCAATTCCTTGGCTGTTCGGGATATCCTGAATGTAAAACTATTATTTCGTTAAATAATAGCGTGGAACTTGATGATGTCGAAGGAGAAGGCAAAGAGCAGCAAACTGTTGATGAAAAATGTGAAAAATGCGGCAGTGAGATGGTTATGAAAGTCGGCCCTTACGGCAAATATCTTGAATGTAAAGAATGCAAGAACCGTAAAAAATATATACGCTCTACAGGAGTTAAGTGCCCGAAATGCGGAGAAGGTACAATCATAGAAAAGAAATCCAAATATGGAAAAATCTTTTTCGGATGTAATCGTTATCCGGAATGTTCTTATGCTTTATGGGACGAACCTACCGGAAACAAATGTCCTGAATGCGGAGAGCTTCTTGTCAAAAAAGTCACAAAGAACGGTAATTTTGAAGTCTGCTCAAGCAGAACTTGCTCATTTAAACATCCTCTGGAGGATGTCAAAGAATCTGAAAAACCAGAATAACCTGTTCTCCTAGCGGGTTGAGCAATAACATTTTTGAACCTCTATCAATAAAATTAATTGTTGAGGTAAATTATGTATTCAAAGTTCATATCGTTTATACTATCTTTTGTATTACTTTTTAACCTGACGTTTCCTGTCTTTGCTCAGGTAGAAAAAGCTCAGGTCAGTACGCCTAAATATCCTGATTATGCCAGAATGTATGTGGGTGAAGATAAATTTGAAGGGTTTAACAGGAAGATGTTTAACCTTAACAGCCGTTTGAATAAATATATTGCACGGCCTGTACATATTTTATGGGCTTCAATAATGCCTCAATATGGTATGGATAGAATTCAAAGTGCTTATAATAATATTGAATATCCCAAAAGGCTTGCCAGCTGTCTGCTTCAAAAGGATGGAGAAGGGGTTAAAAACGAAACAATACGGTTCTTAACAAATTCTACCATCGGGCTTGGAGGGCTTTTTGATCCTGCAAGTAAGCTGCTTAAGGTAAAGCCGACTACGGAGAATATGGAACAGGCTCTCTGCAAGTGCAAAATGAAATCAGGCTCTTATATGGTAATGCCGGTATTAAATGCGTGTACGCCTCGTTCATTATGTGGAAGGGCAATAGAGGCCGCGTTAGATCCTTCTGTATACTTAGCTACTCCTATTACTGCTCTTGTAAAGTTTGGATTGATGGTTAATAGAACTTCTTATATGCAGCCTCTTGCTCAGATGCTTGAATCAACTTATGCCGATCCTTATGATATTCAAAAAAAATTATATGGTATAGAAAATTATATAAAAAATGCAAATTTAGACCGTCAGAACCTTCTTGAAACAGAGGCAAAGCTTGTTGAAGAAGATGAGCCGTCAGCTCTTGCTGAAGAAATTACTGCTCAGACAGAAACCCCGGCAGATGAGAGTGGTGAAATTACAGGTGCAGCAGCTGATATTGATGAACTCGAAATTATTCAAAAACCGGAACTTACGCCTGATATTCTTCTTGAAGATTTTAAACCGCAATCGCCAATTGTAGATTCTATGCGTACAGCGCTTTTTGATAATCCTGAAATCGATAAATCTATCTGGAATGAACTTTCTATATGGAATAGAAGTTTTGCCAAAAGGATAAAAACTTCATCTGTTGCAATCGTGCCGGAGCGAGATGAATATAAATTCCGTTATATTCTTCAAAAGGATAAAAATGCACCGCTTATTATTCTTTATCCGTCAATTGGTGAAGGATACAATACACATCATTCCACAGTATTTGCAAAAATGTTCTTTGATGAAGGGTATTCTATTGTAATGCTTGGCAGCCACTTCCACTGGGAATTTGTAAGAAGTATGCCGGAAGGGTACTGTCCTGGAATACCTTCTCAGGATGCTGATAATATAAAGCTTGTTACTCATAAAATTCTGGACAAACTGGAAAATAAATATGAATGTAAGTTCGATGAAAAAATTATTATCGGAACATCTTTCGGAGCTCTTTCATCTCTTTTTGTTGCAGAAAAAGAAAGCAAGAATAATACGCTCGGCATAACTAAATACATTGCAATCAGCCCGCCTGTTGAACTAGTTTATGCAGTTGAGCAGCTTGATAAAAATAGCGACGAGCTTGATAATAATTCACCGGAAGTTAAACATAAAACAGCAGTTACAGCAGCTAAAATTTTGCAAATTACAAAGATGAAAGAAAATAATCCTGATATGAATATTTCAGCTCTTCCTTTTACAGAACAGGAAGGAAAGTTAATAACAACATTCCTGCTAAGGCAAAAACTTTCGGATTTAATTTTTACTATTGAAAATATTGCAAAAGGACAAAAGACTGATATCTATGAAGCAATAAATAATATGAGCTACAGAGATTATGTAGAAAAATATCTCCTAAACGGCTCTTCGCTTGAAAATATGAGATATGAAACAAGTCTTTATTCTCTTGCAGATTATCTTGTAAATAATGATAATTACAGAATTTATCACTCTCCTGATGATTTCTTTGCAACAGAAGGGCAGATAAAAAGATTAAAAACATTGGCAGGAAAACACCTTGTATGCGTAAGTAACGGTTCACACCTCGGTTTTTTATACCGAAAAGAATTTCAGGAAGCTCTAAAAGCCGATGTTTTAGGAAAAATTTAAACTTGGTGCTAAAATATACATATGGATATTTTCGATAAACTTGCTAACTCAAAATTCCGGAGTAAATTTAAACTCAAGGACAAAGAAAAACTGTACATAGAAGAGAAAGGTATAGAAACGATTAAATCTCATGCTAAAGATTTCATCTCAAAAAGAATTGCTCCGGCAGAGATTGCCAATGACGGGAAACAAACACCAATGAAAGGGCACCCTGTTTTTATAGCACAGCATGCAACCGCAACTTGCTGCAGGGGCTGTATAGAGAAATGGCATCATTTTAAAAAAGGCGTTCAGCTTACAGAGAGCCAGCAGGAATATCTGGTAAATATTATTATGGAATGGATAAAAAGACAATGAGTGAATTTAAAACAAATGTAATGAGAATGCTGGATAAAGCAAAGGTTAAATATAACCACTATTCTTATGCTGACACAGATGCAGTTAGCGGAACGGAAGTTGCAGCTGTTCTACATCAAAATCCGGAAAGAGTTTTTAAGACCCTTGTTACACTTGCTAAGTCAGGAAACCACTATGTATTTATGATTCCGGTTGAGAAAGAATTGGATTTAAAGAAAGCTGCTGCGGCAGTCGGTGAAAAGTCTGTTGAAATGCTTAAATCCAAAGAACTTTTACCATTAACGGGCTATGTTCACGGAGGTTGTTCTCCTATCGGGATGAAGAAATTTTTCACAACCGTAATTGACATATCAGCACAAAACTTTGAAACAATAATTTTCAGTGCAGGTAAAATCGGATATCAGGTTGAATTAAGTCTGGATGATTTGTGTAAAGTTATCAAATTTGAGCTTAAAGAGGTTTCTTGCCAAGCTTAATCTCGCCGTTTTTAATTTTCATATACCTTTCACACTGTTTGACTCTGTCGTAACCGAGCATTATTCCAAGCATAAAATCCTGTTCTGCACTCAGCTCATTAAGCTTGGGATTAAAAGTCTTGATAACATCAATACATTCTTTGGCTCCAAAATAAACATTAATTTTATTCTTATCAATGTCATGGATAACAAAGTCAATATTATCTTTTTGCAGTCTGCTGGCAATTGTTTCTTTATACTTTGATTTCTCTGTAGTAAGAATTAGATTGCGTATACCCTTTTTAAATTCATAAATATGGTGGTGAAAAACTCTTAAATCAGCAATTTCTGTTATTGAAGATGTTTTTCCCTGAAATTGCACAGCCGGTGTATTATTCTTATATGCAAGTACCGGTGGAATAAACATTTTTCTCCTCTCTTATGTTAGGAATGGCTAACTTTAATATTATTTTAAAACTTTGTTCGAATTTTGTCAAACTATTTCACTTCAGATTGAATAATAATGTTGTTAAAGTATTTGTTTGCAACGCTTATAATGTCAGAAGCAGTTACCTGATCAATCATTTTTACATATTCGTTTAAGAAATCGTATCCGAAGCCGTAAGTTTCAAATAATCCGATATTAGAAGCTTTTTCCGAGTTAGTTTCCATTGCAATAACAAAACTGCCTTTAAGCCTGTCTTTTGCATCTTTTAATTCAGTATCGGATACAAATTCCATTTTAAATCTATCGATTTCATGCAGAATTTTCTTTCTTGAATAATCCAGTGTTTCAGGGTTAGTTCCAATGTAAGCAAAGAATGAACCGCCGAGCATTTTAGGCGAATAGCTTGAACCTAGCTGGTAAGCAAGTCCATCCTGTTCTCTGAGGTTTCTGAAAAGCCTTGAGCTCATACCAGAGCCAAGAATTGTATTCATAACTTTGAGCGTAACAAAGTCTTTCTTGTTTTGAACTCCTGCAGTCTGCCAGCCAAGAAATAACCATGCGGTCTGCAAATCTTTTATGTTCTGTGAAACCGTCTTTGGTGCTGATGCTTTTGTTATTCTGAAGTTTGAATAATTTACAGCAGGATTGTTTTTATTTTTCAGAATTGAACCGAATTCTGATATCATTTTTTGCGGATCAACATTACCATTTACAGAAATAATAACATTTTTAGAATCTAAAATTTTATTATAATATTTCAAAATATCATCTTTTTGCACTGTTGGTAATGTTTTTTCAAGAATTTTATTTGAATGTGAATAAACACTATTTTCAAAAATTATAGTCTGAAAATTCTCCAGTGCGATATTCATTGGAACATCACGTCTTTGTTTAATTTTATTAAGCAGCTCTGAACGCTTTTTCTCAATTTCATAGTCATCAAATGTAGAATGATTAATTATTTCATCCAGAATTTCCATTGTTTTATCTATTTGAGCAGTAGTCGTTTGAACATTGATTACAAAATAATCTTCACTGCAGCCAGGTTCGATGATTATACCATTTTCATCAAGGATTTGAGCCAGTTCCTGCGCAGAAAATTTCTTTGTTCCTTTAAGCATTGTTGCGGCTGTCAGCGTGCCTTCGCCCGGAATTTTTTCGAGAAATTCGCCTCCCTTTGCAATCACGCTAATTGCAATAATATCGTTATTTTTATTTTGATTTATTAACAATGTGGAGCCGTTATCAATCTGGTATTTGACTGTGCCATTGTGTTCAGAAATTTTAGTAGCTGAGTGAGTTTTAGTTTCTTTTGTCTGGCTGACACCTTCCATTGATTTAGGAAGTACTATAGATACAGCACTCTTATTTGTTCCGAGAAATTTTCTTGCTGCATTTACAACTTCCTGAGCTGTAACCTTTTTAATATTGTCTACATATGTGTCATAAATTATAGAGCTGTTTGAAAGCGTCATAATATAGCCCAGCTCAGAAGATATATTTGAAGTTGATTCTCTTGAGTAGTATGTATCTTGAACAAGCATATTTTTTGCCCTGTTCAACTCTTCATCTGTAACTCCGTATTTTTGTATATTTGCAATTTCTTCAAAAATAGCTTTTTCCAGTTTATCAAGGCTTGAAGGTGTAAAGTTTGCACTAATGTAAAAAATGCCATCATCCCTGTAGCTTCCATTAGAAGCAGAGATAGAGAAAGCAAGCCCCTTTTGTTCTTTAATATCTCTGTAAAGTCTTGATGATTTGCCCCCTCCTAAAATCTCTGAAAGAACATCGAGTGCGTAGGTTTCGTTATTATTTATATCAACTCCTCTGGAACCAATCATCATATATCCGTATTCAGTATCAGTGTAGTCAATTTTTCTTTTCTGGGTTTGAAGCTGACCTTCTTTTCTGAAAGTCTTTTTAACAGGTTTTTTATATTCCTGATTAAAGGACTGCTGAATTTTAGCAATAGCCTTTTCTGTATCAACATCACCAACAACAAGAGTTACCATGTTAGATGGAACATAATAATTATTAAAATAATCAAGAATTTCTTCTCTTCTTATTGTGCCTATGATGTCAGCAGAGCCGATAACTTTTCTCTTATAAGGGTGCTTTGTATACATCATATCATTCAAGTTATCATAAACCTTCTTTGAAGGAGTGTTTCCGTCTTTTGCAATTTCTTCGAGTACAACTTTTCTTTCTTTTTCAAGTTCTTTGCGTGGAATCTGCGGGTGCAGGAGCATATCAGAATGCAGTTCCATTGCTGTATCAAAGTATTCTGAAGGAATTGTTATATAGTAGTGAGTAAAATCTTTACTTGTTGCAGCATTAACAACAGCCCCTTTTGATTCAAGAATTCGGTCCATATCTCCTGTCGGGTGTGTTTTTGTTCCCTTAAAGAAAAGGTGCTCTAAAAAATGTGCAACTCCGTTATTTTCATCAGTTTCATTTATTGAACCTGTCTTAATCCAGGTATCAATGGTAACAATTGGGTTATCCTTAATTGGATAGACAACAACTGTTTGTCCGTTAGGAAGTTTTTGTACTGTATATTCACCAGCATATACTGATATTGAAAAAACTAATAAGCATAATAAAATTAGTATACGTCTAACCATATTGTCCCTCACTCTAAATAATAATTATATGATAATATATTCCCTTATGTTTTTCCAGTATCTAGTTTACTGCATTATAGCTGGAGTCTATATGTTTGAAAATTTCGTCTAAATTGACAGAACCGTCAAGCCTTATAGTGTACCAGTGCTTTTTATTCATATGGTATCCAGGTAAAAATTTTATGTCGTCCACGATGCTTGTGATTTTCTCCGGCTTGCCTTTCAGGTCTATAACTTCACAAGTGCCATCTTCCTGCAGTCCGACTTTACTTTTTTGAACGGTTAGTATTGCTGCGTACCACTTCTGATTTTTCTTGTTTCTAAATATCGCATTGTCAGGAAATTTCTCCCACAAATATTCAGGCTCATCTGAGTATTTTTCTTTTATGTAATCAATGACTTTGTATGTATAATCACTTGAAAAGGGGGTAAATTCAGTGCATCTGGCTGCAATTCGGGATATCACATCCTCTGCTTCCTGACGAATTTCTCCAACAAACTTCCCTTCAGCATTTTTGATATAAGCAGGCTCATATTCTTCACCATTTATTGTTTCAATAATTTTAAAATCTAATTCGCCAGACTTTGATAAAGTAAGGAAAAGCTTAAATTCTCCATTTCTTAAATCTGTTTTATAAGTATAATATCCGTGTTTATTCTCAAAGCCAAAATTTTCCAGCTTATAAAAATCTACTTTCCTGTTTTTAAAAGCATATCCCTGATATTTCATAATTAAAATCTGTTTGGTGTATAAACATATTTATAAGTATTTTTAGAGGTGTACTGAATAGGTACAATTACGCCTTCCGGCTGTTCTTCTGTATTAGTAATACTGATTTCTGTAATCTTTTCCGGCTCTTTTGAAATCTGCTCCTCTTTCTGTTTTAAAGCGGGCTTATTAACTGCTTTAGGTTTGGCAGATTTTTTCTTGTAAACTTTTTTTACTTCTATCGGATGCGCTTTGGTTTTAACTTCCGGAGTATTTGCTTCCGGCAAAACTTCTTGAGCTTGGCGGGGAACTTCTACTTTTGCAGGGATTGAATCCTGCTTTATAGGATTATGGGGCTTAAATGCAATAAACACAGTGCAAAGAGCCAATAATACTGCTAAAATAATTGTTAACCATATTTTATTGTTCATATGTTTTCCTTTTTTATTATATTAATTTATAATATGAATTTTTGCAATCAAAGCATTGTAAAAAAAACAAATTCACTTGTAACAATTTAATAAAATCTCTTGTTAAAAAAAATATACTATGTAAGAATAGATTGCATACAAAAAAGGAGATGTAAGTTTGAAAAAAAAGTTTTTAGTAGTTTTAGTATGTATGATATCGATTTCATCTGTGATTGCTTATGCCGACAATGACTGTTGCGAATGGTTATGGTGGAGAAGACCAAGTACAAGCATTACAGTTAACGGACAACACTCTCATATGCGTTTTTGGTTCGGGCACGATGATAGAAATTATAGACGATGCCACCATCATAATAAATATAAAAAACATCATAAAAGATGGAAACATAGGCATGGTTGCGATGATTGTTGGGATTATGATGACTAAGTATATTTACTAAAAAAAGAGCGCCGGATGAAATTTATTTCCCCGGCGCTCTTATAATAATTTTTATCATATAGAGCAAGCGCAAACGCCGTCTTTGCAGTGGTAGTTCAAAGCTTCTTGAGCTTCGCTTATTCTAACTTTGATACGTCCGTCTACAGCGATACCTTCACCTGTTTTTTCAGAAATCAACAACGGGTTGATGTCTAATTCATCGATGAACTTGAAGTCATGTACAAGTTGAGATAATCTCAACAATGTTTCTTCAATTTGTTCCATTTGTGCAGGTTTAGTGCCTCTTGCACCTTCAAGTAATTTATAAGCTTTAACAGACTTAATCATTTCTTTAGCATCAATATCAGTTAAAGGAGCAATTCTAAAAGTTACGTCTTTCATAACTTCGATGAATACACCGCCTAAACCGAACATCATCATTGGCCCGTATTGAGGGTCTGTTGCGATACCGCAAACCATTTCTCTATTGCCTTTTACCATTTCTTGAATGATAACGCCTTCAAGACCTTCAAGAAGTCCTTTTTCTTCTAACTTAGAAATTAAATCCTGATATTCAGCTCTTAATTGTTCTGCAGACTGGATGTTAACTCTTACACCGCCTACATCTGTTTTGTGAGAAGTTGTTTTTGAAGTCATCTTCATAACAACAGGGTAGCCGATTGAATCAGCGATTGTTACAGCTTCGTCTTCAGATTTTGCAAATCCTGATTTACATACTCTGATACCATAAGCATCTAATACATCAATTGATTCACGGGTAGTAAGCTGATCTCTGCCTTCGTTAACAGATTTAGCAATGATTTCTTGAGCTTTTTTATAATCAACATCAAATGAAGGAATTTTACCTTCCGGTCTTTCCATCCATAATCTCTGCTGGTTTAATCTGTTCAAACCGTCAGCAGCTTCTTCTGCATACATAAAGAACGGCATGTTAACGTCCATATCAGAAATCTTGTTAAAGAATTCACTCTTTGTCATAAATACACCGATAACAGGTTTCTGTGGATTTTTAGCCTTAATTTCCATAAGAGCTTTTGCAACATCAATATCTTTAAGACCTAAGAATGGAAGATAGATTGTAATAATCATATCAACATTTTCATCAGCAATTACTGTTTCAAGAGTTTGCTGATAGTGTTCGATAGGTGCAGATGCAATCATATCAATAGGGTTTTTAACAGATGCTGCAGAAGGTAAGAAACTTCTTAATTTTTCTTTTGTAGCATCAGAAATTTTAGCCATTTGCATACCGTGTTCGCAAACAGCATCTGTAGCCATGATACCAGGACCGCCGGAGTTAGTAATAATAGCAACTCTGTTTCCTTTTGGAATAGGGCAGTTAGCAAAAACTTTAGCTGTTGCAAACAGGTCTTTCAATGAGTATTCTCTGATAACTCCTGACTGGGCTAATAATGCATTTGCAGCTTTGTCAGCACCAGCAAGAGAGCCTGTGTGAGAAGAAGCTGCTGAAGCCCCTGCAGCTGAACGTCCGGCTTTAAGAGCTAAGATTGGTTTTTTTCTAGAAATTCTGGAAGCTAACTTTCTGAAGTTTGCAGGGTTTTGAATTGATTCCATATAAAGAAGAATTTGTTCAACGTCTGCTTCATTTTCCCAGTATTCAAGAGCTGTTTCAGCATTAACATCAGCCTGATTACCGATAGAAATAAACTGAGCAAAACCGAGGTTAAGGTCTTTTAAGATATTTAAAATACCGCCGCCTAAAGCACCTGATTGAGAAACAAAGCCGATGTTTCCTCGTTCTGGTAATGATTCAGCGAAGCATCCATCCATTCTGATATCAGGATGAGTGTTAACAACGCCTAAACAGTTAGGACCAACACATCTCATACCGTATTCTCTAACTTTAGCGAGTAATTGTTTTTCAGCCTCAGCACCTTCTGCGCCAGTTTCTTTGAAGCCGGCAGTAATAATACAAAGACCTTTTATGCCTTTTTCGTGGCACTGGTCAATTGTAGAAAGAACGAATTTAGCATTAACAACAATAATTGCTAAATCAACTTCGCCCGGAATTTCTAATACAGAGGTATATGCCTGTAAACCTTCAATAATACCGCCTTTAGGGTTTACCGGATAAATTTTCCCGTTAAAATTGTATTCTTGTAATCTCTTCATAATATCAGAACCAATTGTGTGTTCTTTGGTAGAAGCGCCGACAACCGCAATTGATTTTGGTTTCATAATTTTGTCTAAAATTGTCATTAGTTCTCTTCCTTTCTTTTGTAAAACCACATGAAAATTATAGTACAAAAAGATTTGAGGGGGTAACAAATTATATAGTTTTGTTAAAATATTATTCATGTTAAAATAATAAAAAAATAAAGAAAGGAATTTTATGATGGAAAAATTAGCAGATATTGGCGTTTTTGGCGGTTCAGGATTTTATAAGTTTTTGGAGGATATTAAAGAGGTAAAAATTGAAACACCTTATGGAATGCCGTCTGATAGTTTATTCATCGGCAAAATTGGTGCTCATAAAGTCGCTTTCATGCCTCGTCATGGCAGAAGTCATACGATTTTACCTCATTTAATTAATTACAGAGCTAATGTCTGGGCAATGAAAGAAGTTGGCTGTAAGAGAGTTATTTCTCCTTGTGCAGCAGGAAGTCTTCAAAAGCATGTAGCTCCGGGGCATTTTGTAATCTGTGACCAGTTTGTAGACTGGACTGACGGCAGGAAGACAACTTTCTTTGAAGGTCCTATTGTTACTCACCCTTCTGCAGCTGAAACTTATTGCCCTGAGTTGAGAAAACTTGCAATAGATACTGCAAAAGAACTGGGAATTACTGTTCACGAAACAGGTACCGTTGTTGTAATAAATGGCCCGCGTTTTTCAACGAAGGCAGAATCTAAATTCTTTACTGCACAAGGTTGGGAAGTTATTAATATGACAGCATTTCCAGAAGCATATCTCGTTAAAGAAATGGATATGTGTCCGCTGAATATTTCTTTGATTACGGACTATGATGCAGGACTTGTCGGAGATGTTCCTCCTGTTTCTCATCATGAAGTTATTCAGGTATTTAATAATAATCTGGATAATTTGAAAAAACTTTTATTTACTATGATAGAGAAAATACCGGCAGAAAATAGTAATTGTGAATGTGCTAGTACTCGCAGAAATTCCCAATTATAATATGAGGTCTATATGATATCCAGAACCGTGTCTCTTTTGTTTTATTTTTATTATTTATTAATCATCATAAGAATATTTTTAAGTTGGATTCCTAATATTGATTGGCTTTCTCAGCCATTTGCAGCACTTCGCTCCATTACAGACCCATTTTTGAATATTTTTAGAGGTATAATACCACCAATAGGCGGAATGCTTGATATTTCACCTATTGTAGCCATAATTCTACTTCAAATTCTGCAAGGATTTGTTGTCGGTACACTTAGCAAACTGGGATTATGATAAATATAGAAATTATAAAACAAGCCATTACCTATACTCAAAACGGGAAGATTAGTGAAGCAAAAGCGATATATGACGGGCTTCTTGCTGAAAATCCAGATGACGTAAATTTACTTTCTGTTTACGGGCTGTTTTATGTTAATATCGGAAATTATGATAAAGCCTGTGAAATTCTGCGTAAAGCCTGTGGAATTAAAGAAAGTTTCGGAACCGTTTCTGCTCTTGGATTTGCAGAGTATGAAAGAGGTAATTTCAGAGAAGCTGCTGATATACTGGAAAAGGCGGTTTCTTACGGTGAAAATCCTGATATTTATAATAAACTTGTGATGAGCCTGTTTGAGATAAGGAATTTTAAAAAAGCCGTAGAGTTTGCAGATAAAATGTATGAAAAATATCCGGAAGATGTTAGAGCTATTGCTAATAAAGTTAAGGCTTTAACTCAATCTGGTAAACTTCTTGAAGCGGAGAAACTTTGTGTCGGGGAGTTAAGAAAAAGGCCGGATGCTGCTACACTCTGGTTTCATTTAGGATTTTTAAAAGAATTGATTTATTGTGATGACAGGCAGGCGAAAGAATGTTATAAAGCTGCGGCTGAGCTTGGAAATCCGGAGGCTGATTATAATATTGCGGTAAGCTGCCAAAAACTCGGAGAGTTTAACGAAGCAGTTGAGCATTATAATAAGATGCTGAAAAATTTTCCTAACGATATCAACACAATCACGTCACTTGGAATGTGTTATTTGACGCAGAAAAATTTCTATAAAGGATACGAATATTTTTTTAAACGTGATAAATCAAAATTTAGTAATTTATCAAAAAATTTCTGGAAGCCGGGAGATAAATTAGAGGATGAAATTAACGTAATCTGCGACCAAGGATACGGCGACCATATTATGTTTTCAAGATACTTGAATTACCTTGGAAACAGGAAAATTAATGTCGGAACAAGGACTGCATTGCAAGAGCTATTTCAGAATAATTTTAAGGGTATAAATTTTATTGCTCATGAGGATTTAAATCCTGAATTGCAAGCAGTATTTATCACAGATTTGCCCTATATTCTAAATATGGATTTCAATAATATTCCTCTTGCAGAGGGGTATTTGACGGCGCTGCCGGCGGAAGTCGATAGTAAAAAGTTAAAAGTTGGTTTTTGTTGGGAAGCCGGCAGCGCCGGTATCAGGACAATGATAAACCGTACTATTAATGTTAAATTTTTTGAAAAAATGTTTAATCTTGCGAATATTCAAGTTTATTCGTTTCAAGTAGATGATACGTTGAAGGGTAATGAGCGATATCCTCAGATGATAAATCTGGCTAAAGATTTTAAGAGTTTTTCAGATACTGCATCTGCGCTAAAAGCTATGGATGTTGTAGTAACGGTTGATACGTCTGTTGCTCATCTTTCGGGGGCACTGGGTGTAAAAACTTACTTACTTTTGCCATACGCTTCTGATTGGCGCTGGTTCGGTGATACAAAAACAACTCCATGGTATAAGAGTGTAGAGATATTCAAACAACAGGACATGATTTCGTGGGAATGCGAAATTGATGAGGTTATCAGCAGGTTAACATAAAGGCACGCTGGAAGTTTATGAGCGTCGCGCTAAACGCCAGAACCTTTAACTTCAATTTTTTTTAGTCTTTGCTCAATTCTTCTATACCACTTGAGTTTTCTCTGGAATAGAGTATCATATCCTTTGAAATGCCCCTGACTGATATCATAGAACTGCTTATCGCACAGTGCTTCTAATGTTTTTGCAAGAAATTCTGTATATTTTTTTCTATCCGGTTTATCATCGTTCAATTCAATTAAATCCCCGAATTCAACAAGAACTTCCGGACGATTATCTCTGAGAAACATATAATTCACAGCCACAGGCATTAAATATACTTTACCGTATCTTTTTGCAGCCTTTTCTGCAATATAAGTTAAGCCGGTCTGGAACTCAATCGGTCTAAAATTAGGAGGTTTTATAATACCCTGAGGGAAATTATAAATAATGTTATTTCTATCTCCCAGAGCATCTACAGTATATTTAATTGCCTGCATAGACGCTTGAGGCGACTTTTTATTAACATTATATGCTCCGCCTCTTCTTAACAGTGGAAATCTATTTAATTCTTCGACCATAAGCCGAATTTCTTTTTTGAAAATTCTATGACATATGTTGTACCCGACAATGCCGTCCCACCAGTTGCTGTGCGGAGCGAACAAAATAATAGGTGCATCCATATCTCTGTTATAAAATTTTTCATAACCTTTATAACGAAAAGCATAGAACCGGTTTTCTAACATCCCGTAGAAAAACCTGTCAGCCACCCACAACCAAAACGGTGAAGTCTGCGCCGGTCGAAATTTTTCATTAATATTTCTTAATTTTGTCGGCGGAACTTCCGAATATAAATCCTCTAAATTTATCATATAATCTATCATACACGTTAAACTATTTTTTGTGAACACCCCGCAGGCTAATTTTAATTAAAATTTACAAATTCTCGTGCCCCTTATGTCCAGCCCCTATCCCTCTCTGTATTGAAGCGCCTGTGTGACATCTTCAAGGGTAATATTTTCTTTGCCGCCTAAATCTGCTATTGTTCTTGCAAGTTTTAAAATTCTTGAATATCTTCGGCCTGAAAGGTTAAATTTTTGAGCAGCAGTTTTTAAAAATTCTGTGGTTCTAGAATCCAGAATACAATATTTTTTTATAAGACTTGCATTTAGTTCAGAATTTGTAAGAATGCCATCATTTCTGTATCTTTCTGCTTGAAGCTTTCTTGCTCTAATCACTCTTTTTCTTATTTTTGCAGAAGGCTCTGCTTCATTGGATGTATTAATAAGCTCATCAGTTGTTAGTCTAGGCACATTTATAATTAGATCAATTCTATCCAGCAGTGGACCTGAAAGCTTAGAACGGTATCTTTGAATTTGGTATTCAGTACATGTGCACTGTTTTTCAATGTCGCCTAAATAACCGCAAGGACATGGATTCATTGCACCTACTAGCATAAACTTTGCCGGATATTTGATAGAATTTTTTATTCTGGAAACTACAACTTCTCCATCTTCAAGCGGCTGCCTTAATACTTCAAGCACAGGTCTAGGAAATTCAACCATCTCATCAAGAAACAATACTCCTCTATGCGCTAGTGTAATTTCACCAGGTTTAGGATTTGAGCCTCCTCCTATAATGCTGTTAGAAGATGCGGTGTGGTGTACAGATCTGTATGGCCTTTTAGTCATTAAAGGCTCGTCAGGGCTTAACAGGCCGCTTATACTGTAAATCTTAGTAAGTTCTAGCGCTTCTTTTAGTTCAAGCGGGGGCAGAATTGAAGCTAAACACTTTGCCATAAGAGTTTTTCCGGATCCGGGAGAACCGGACATAAGTATGTTATGCCCTCCAGCTGCTGCAATTTCCAGTGCTTTTTTAGCCTTAACCTGACCTTTTACATCTTTAAAATCATATGAAAAATCTGTATTTGCATTTCTTGCTAGATATTCATTAATATCTATAACAGTTGGTTTTATGGGATTTTCTGTATAATGTCCGGCTATATCTGCGAGATGTTTTACTCCCAGTATAACCATATCTTTTACTAGAGCTGCTTCCCTTGCATTTTCTTCCGGTACAAACACTGTTGTTATTCCGTTTTCTTTAAGCCCGCTTACAAGCGGAAGTATTCCGTTAACTTTTCTTAAGTTGCCATCAAGGGACAATTCTCCTAGAAAGGCTGTGTTATTGTCATCCGGAATATCTATACCTTGTTCTTTTAAAATTCCTACAGCAATTGGAAGGTCATAATTAGTACCTTCTTTTCGAATATCAGCCGGTGCAAGATTAACAATAACTTTTCCGGTGGGAAATGTGTAGCCGGAATTTTTTATTGCAGAATGTACGCGCTCTCTGGCTTCACTTACAGCATTGTCAGGCAGTCCGACAATACTCATACCCGGAAGTGAATTTGTAACATCAACTTCCACTTCAATCTTGCATGAATTAATTCCGATAGCTGCTGCTGTAAGTGCTTTTGTAACCATTAAGCATATTATAGTATAAAAATAAATTAAAATTTCGTAAACTATAATTGTTACAAAATCTTAATATGATGTTATAAATTATTTAAATGTGGAATATAATATATATAAGGATATGTTGTTGACAATGAGAAGTTTAGCAAAAAAATGCTTAATCAATCACCCTGAAACCCTTACGGCTGTAGGGGGGGGGGGCTAAAACCTTATCTGCTCTTAGCTTTCAGATAAGGAGGGAATCGTATGATTAACCTCAATACTAATCTGGGAGCAATGATTGTTTTCTCAAATTTAAAAGTATCAACCAACGGATTAAATACTGCAATAGAGCGCATGACAAGCGGATATAAAATCAATCGTGCCGGAGATAATGCTGCAAATTTTTCTATAAATACAAAACTATCGACTCAGATAGGTGCATATTCTGTAGCGGAAGAGAATGTAATGATGGGGTTGGATATGTTATCTACAGCATCTTCTGCTCTTGATCAGATGTCAAATTTAGCATCCAGATTGAGATGTTTGGCTGCTCAAGCTCAGAATGGTACTTACGGAACTCAATCTCTTAGTGCTGTAAAATCAGAGGCAAATGCGCTTGTTGCAGAGATAAAATCTATATTTGGAAAAACCGAGTATAATGGAATTAAGCTTTTAAATTCTTTATCAGAAAAATTGATAGAAGATGAGCCCATAACCCCAACTCCACCTGCCGGCATCGTGCCTAATCCTTCATACAATGGTTTTATAGAAAATCCACAGGATTATTCCGATGCAGAAGTGGCAGCAATGACTGCTCTTTCCGGTGTAAGTTCTTCGACCAGAATTCGGGATGGGCAATATTCAATAACAACATTGGAAGAATTTGAACAATTTGCAGAAATGTCACGAGCTGCAAATATTCAAGGCGGAGAGTTTGTCTTAGGTGCTGATATTGATTTGTCGTCATATTCTGCCGGTGAAGGGTTTATTCCTATTGCAGCAGGAATAAACTCGTCTGCTGATTTTAAGTGTGAATTTAATGGAAATGGTCATACAATATCAAATCTTTATATTAATCGTCCTGATACAGATAATGTAGGGCTGTTTTCTCTTATGTGTGATGTAAAAAATCTTTGTTTAACAAATGTGGATGTCATAGGAGGAAAATCCACAGGAGCTCTTATGGGATACGCATTTTCGAATAGTCCGGAAATTTCTAACTGTTATATCGCCTCAGGTTCTGTAAAGGGAACAACAGGTGTTGGAGGTTTGGTCGGTCGTTTTTCAGATATTGACGGTAATATTTTAAATTGTTATTCTGATGCAGAAGTTTCAGGAGAAACAAAAGCAGGAGGTTTATTGGGTGAAATTTATCTTCCCAACGGTTCTGTTATAAACTCTTTTTCACACGGTAATGTTACTGCATCTTCGGACTATGCCGGAGGATTGATTGGTTATACAGAAAGAGTTAGTTTAGAGAACTGCTATGCTGAAGGTAATATTACAGGAAAACGTTTTGTAGGAGGGGTAGTTGGTAATGCAATGGAGTTAATTGCGGTAAATTGTTTTGCAAAAGGAAAGGTGACAGGAACAAGTACGGTAGGGGGCTTCGCAGGCAGCGCAGCTGGTAGTAGTAGCGGTAACATTATAGAAAATTGCTATGCTTATGGTGAGGTTATCGGAGAGAAAAGCGTAGGTGGTTTTGCAGGAGTTACGTCAGGAAGCACAAATGGTAATGGTCTAATACTCAAGGCCTGTCATGCATTGGGAAATGTTACCGCTACACAACAAGTGGGCGGACTTGTAGGTAATTTTTCATTTCACAATTCCGTATACAATTGTTCTGCAACAGGTACAGTAAAAGGAACCAGCTGTGTGGGAGGACTTATAGGAGATGGGTATGCAATGAAAGAGATAAAAAATTGTTATTCTACAGGAGATGTAATTGCAAAAGGAAATTTTGTCGGCGGAATTATAGGACGTACTTCTAACAGTAATGATACAGATATAACAGGCTGTTATTCCACAGGGAATATTAGTGGTGTTGAAAGAGTAGGCGGGGTTATGGGATTTTGTGATGCTATATTATCTTTATCAGACTGCTATTCTACAGGAAATATTTCCGGGCAAAAAGATGTTGGAGGTGTTGTTGGATATCTTTCCTGGATGCGTGGTCCCATGACCGGTTGTTCTTCGCAGGGCAGGGTTTCCGGTGATACTAATATTGGCGGACTGGTAGGACAGATTTCTTCATTTCAGGATTTGTCAATTGATAATTGCATTTCTTCAGCAGAAGTTTCTGGTAATAATTCTGCGGGAAGTTTTATTGGACGGATAGAAAAGCTTAAAACCATCTCTGTCACAAACTGTAAAACTGCTGCTTTAGATCTTGATACAATAGGTAGTACAAGCAGTTCTATAAGTAATGAAGTTTTGCAGAATATGCTGAATGGGATTGAAGTTGTAGAAGTTGAACGTGTAGACCCTTCAAAAATTAAGATTACACTTCAAGTTGGTATAAATTCTGATGCTAACTCAAAGCTTACTTTTAATACAAGCTTTAGTGCAGAAGTAATTGACGCACTGCTTGATATTGATATTTTGAATACTTCAGCTCTTGAAGTTTTAGATTTTTTTATAAATGAGGTTAATCAAAAACAGGTGGAATACGGTGCAGTAGAAAATCGGCTTCAAAGTGCCCTGGAACAAATTAGTGTATCTTATGATAATCTGGTTTCTACACAATCAACCATTCGTGATGCTGATATTGCGGAAGAGAGCAGCTCTTATATCAGAAACCAAATTTTGCAGCAAGCTGCTTCTACTCTTATGGCAACTGCAAATCAGACACCTGCTATAGCGTTACAGTTGTTGTAATCGCATCCTAAGAGTCAGGAAGCATTGAAGATATTTCTGCAACTATCCGTGCAATATCAGGACCGCCGAATATTGCTTCGAGAATTAAAGAAGAATTAATGATTACGGTTTCTCTATATTCCATAGTGTCAACATCAATAATATTGAACTCAACATAATCCTCACCTACGTACGTAATTTTCCCGTATTCCGCACCGGTTGCCCATCTTAAAAAAACATACTTCTGTTCAAAAATCTTGAGTCTGTTTATTAATTTCATCTAAATCCTTCGCCTCTAATCGTATATAATATTATTAGTCTTATTTTATACAAAGTCAAATTTTTAATCTGTTATTTGAAGCAATAACTCTCTTAATGTATTTTCAGCATCTTTTGGGAGATTTACAAACTTGTAGCTGTATAAGAATTGATGGAAATGTTCTTCATCCTCTTCTTCAATTCTTTCTCTAACAAAACAAGTTTCTACAACAATTTTACAATCAGGATTTTTAATCCACATACTTTTTGGAAGTTCCATTGTTAAAACTGCCGGTAATTTTTTGTAGATGCTTGAAATTGCATCTCTTGAGTAAAATGCAATACCGCCCAATGCTATATCAAAAGTGGCTGTTTCTATTTCAAATCCGTCATTGTATTTTATTTTTACAGGTAGTGAAACTCTGTTTCTTGAGCTGCTTCTCTGCTGAACATATTCCCATAATTTAGGGACGCTTACTTCAAACAGAACTTCTGTTAAATTAACCTGAGTATCATTAATAAATATATCAGTTTTGTAAACACCATCAACTGTAAAAACTTTTATTTCAGCAGGTGTTTTTCTCTTAGGTTTTACAAAATTAATTGGAGGCGGTGCTGAAAAATAAGCTTGTCTGGTATCAATAAAACGAAGTTTAACTCTGACAACCTGCTTCTTACCAGCTTCCATATAGGATAAGAAAATGTGTGTTACTAAAGAATCTCTTAAAATATTTTCTTGCATATTTTCATCCTCCTGTAAAAACATAGCACATAATAGAGAATATAACAATATGTTTTTTTTACTTGACGGGGGGTAAAATAAGCTGTAAAATCTTACGTATGTGTAGAATCGGCGCAATTAAATCCAAGAAAAAATTACATCCGTCAATTGCTTTAAAGCTAATGAGGAGCCAGCAGGAAGGACATGATGATTCTGGTTTTGCATTTGTAATGCAGGATATGGGCGGACATTTTGAAAATTATAAAGACTTGCCTCTGCTATCAATGGCTGCAACTGTTGAAGGAACTCGTCTTGCAGAAGATATTCTTAGAGAAATAGGCTTCACACGTGTAATGCAATGGTCACCGGATATTAACAATAAAAAAGGCTTAAAGATTGAAGCAATGCCGAACTATATCTTTGAAGTGCTGCAGTATCCGAAGAGTTATAAACACGCTGCAAAAGATGAAAAAGAAGAGCTTCTGATTGATACAGCAATAAAACTCAGAAAAACACTGGAAGAAACTAATTCAGGATACATATATTCCTTCTGGCCTGATACTTTGACTTTAAAAGAAATTGGAAGCCCCAGGGATATCGGTACATACTTTAATCTCTGGGAAGAAAATAATGATTTAACATCAAGTATTATTACAGCACAGTGCAGGCAAAATACTAATTATGATATTGTAAGATATGCTGCACACCCTTTCTTTTTAGAAGGATACACAGGGCTGGTAAACGGCGAAAATACTTTTTATGAAAAGAATAAATCTTACCAGCAAAGTCTATATAAAGGATATTTAGGCTTTGAATCCGACTCGCAGTGTCTTTTATACACATTGCATTATATTCATAAGCGGCTTAAATGGCCTTTGAAATATTTTAAACATACAATAACTCCTCTGGGGTATGATGAAATTCTTAAACGTCCTGACAGCGAAATTTTACTCAGGATAAAGGCTTCTCTGGCGCATCTTGAAATAAACGGCCCGAATACTCTGCTGGCAGTAACTCCTGAAAAAGAGCTTCTTTGTGTATGTGATTCCAAAAAGCTTCGCCCGATTGTAGTAGGCAGAAATCAGGATACAGTTATAATGACTTCTGAGGTTGTTGGTATTAATGATTTAATGCCTGATAGAAATATTGAGGATGATATTTATCCTAACGAACATGAAACAATAGTGGTAAGAGATGATTTGACGGTGGAAAGATGGCAGCAGTAAAGATAAATGAGCTTCATAAAAGTGATTTGCCATGGATAGTTGAGTATGACGAATCCAAATGCATTCAGTGCGGAAAATGTACGGCTGTCTGTTCTTTTAATGCGATTTCTCCGGCTGTTGAATTTAGAAAACTTTCAAATTCTATTACACAAAAAGGCAAAAAAGAAAAAGTTCTTGTTATAAAACAGAATGTTTCTCTTGAAAATTATTGCCGTGGCTGCGGTATGTGCACGAATGTCTGTCCTAACGGGGCAATAAAACTTATTCGTAACAAGGATGATAAGTATTCTGTTGCATATAGGGCAAGAAAAGCTGATTCATTTAAAAAAGGCGGACGCTCTAATCTTAATACGGAAGGAAGAACGCTGGATAAGATTAAAGTCGGAAGGATTTCCCAGATGACAGATCCATCTCTGGATGCACAAAGACATACTTTTGAACTTAAAACTCCTTTCGGCAGAGTGTTGAAAGCTGATAAGCTCAATTTTGATGTAAAAGACGGAAATATTATTGAAACAAAACAGCTTCCTCCTAACCGCTGGATTTATCCGATAATTTTCGGCGATATGTCAATCGGAGCTGTATCCTGGAGAATGTGGGAAGCTATGGCAATTGCTACAGCTTATCTTAATGAGGTTATGGGAATTCCTATAAGAATGTGTACTGGAGAAGGCGGTATTCCTACAAAACTTTTAAAATCCAGATATGTAAAATATATGATTTTACAGATTGCATCAGGGCATTTTGGCTGGAATAGAATTATAAAATCTATGCCTGAGATGACAGAGGATCCGGCTGGTATTTTAATCAAAATAGGTCAGGGCGCAAAACCTGGTGATGGCGGTCTTTTACTTGCAAGCAAAGTCGCTAGATATGTTCAAGAAATTAGAGGTGTTCCAAAAGCGGATTTACTTTCACCTCCGACGCATCAAGGGCTATATTCAATAGAGGAAAGCGTCCAAAAGATGTTTCTTTCTATGAATGCTGCGTTTAATTTTCAGGTTCCTGTTGCAATAAAAGTTGCGGCATCTGTAACGAGCGTTTCTGTTTATAATAATCTCTTGCGGGATCCTTATAATATTGTAGGGGGATTTTTTCTCGACGGGCTTGCAGCAGGTACAGGAGCTGCTCATGAAATTTCACTTAACCATACAGGACATCCGATAACTTCTAAGCTTAGAGATTGTTATCTGGCAGCTGTGCATCAAGGCAGACAGGGAGAAATCCCTTTATTTGCCGGCGGAGGCTTGGGACAGACGGGAAGTTTTGCAGCTGATGCATTTAAGCTGATTTGTCTTGGTGCAAATGGAGTGTTTACAGGAAGAATGCTTATGGAAATTGCAGGCTGTGTCGGAAGTGATACAGGACGTTGCAATGCTTGTAATACAGGGCTTTGTCCTGCAGGTATTGCTGCGCAAAATGAATGTCTGGTAAAACGACTTGACGTTGATAAAGTCGCTCAAAATCTGGTAAATTATATTCTTGCAACTGATATAGAACTGAAAAAATTAATGGCGCCAGTCGGATGTTCTACACTCCCTGTTGGCCGCTCAGATGCACTAATTACCGTTGATAAACATATTTCAAACAGACTTGATATTCAATACAGCTGCTAGGGTTGGAGTAAATTTATGGCTTGCAAAATAGAAACACTAAAAGATAATAATCGAATGTCTACTCAAGAGCTTCTTCAAACGATAAATGAAAAAATTCAGGAGGGAGTTACTGAATTTGAAATTGAAGCCTGCGGACAGCATGATATTGGAGGTTCAAGTTGGTCAAAAGACGGTAAACCTTTAACTTTTTATATAAAAAATCCCGGCCAGCGTGTGGGTGCTATGGGGACAGATGCTGCTACAATTGTGGTAGAAGGTTCTGCGCCGGCGGATATTGGCTGGTTAAATGCAGGTGCAAAGATTATTGTTAAAGGTGACGGCGGGGATACTGCCGCTCACTGTGCAGCAGGAGGTAAAATATATGTAGGAGGTCGTGTTGGTACGCGTTCAGGAGCGCTTATGAAACACGATCCAAAGTTTGAACCGCCTGAATTTTGGGTGCTTAAAAATACCGGATCGTTCAGCTTTGAGTTTATGGGCGGAGGCATTGCAGTAATCTGCGGTTACGATTGTGAAAATCTGGAATCTGTACTTGGAAATCGCTCCTGTGTCGGAATGGTTGGCGGGACTGTTTATGTGCGTGGTAAAGTCGAGGGACTCGCTAAGTGCGTTGAACAAAAAAAACTGGATAAGTTTGATAAAGATTTTCTAAAATCCGGTATGTCAGAATTTTTAGACTCTATTGGAAAATCGGAATTAGCTGATGAACTTCTTGATTTTTCCAGCTGGACAAAAATTATTCCTCTTCCAAAAGAACAAAAAGAGAAAAAAATCACCGTTAAGGAATTTAAAGAACAAGAATGGTTTAAAGACGGGCTGTTTGGAGATTTGGTAGAAGATAACGGAGAAGTTTTTGAGCTGGCTCAAACTGGTGAGGCAAGATTACGAAAACCTGTTTGGGATAAGGATTTATGCGTCGGGTGTAATTTATGTCTAAATAACTGTCCGCAAAATGCAATTAGTGAAACAATTAAAATCTATTCCTGCGATGACTCTATGTGTATTGGATGCGGTATCTGTGCTGCAGTTTGTCCGAGAAAAGCATGGAAAATGTCCTAATAATATTTATTCACCCAGTCAAATAGGTTTCTGATTTCTCCATATTTAAACTCTTTGAGTACATTCGGGGTGTCAAGATTTTCCGCTATCGGATTTATTGTAATCTCGCCTGAATTATATACTGTTGAATAATTCTTTCCTTCATTTACGCAGTAAGGAACTTTAACAGTATTTTGCCTGCACAAATAAGCAAGTCCGTGTACTCTGCAAATTATAGGACGGTAGGCGTATATGGAACATTTTTTATCAATCAAAAACGGGCACTTGCCTCCTCTTTGAATTGTTTTAATATTTTCCTGAACCTCTCGTTTTAAAGTGTTATCAAGTGAAGCAAAACCCTGCATTAGATATTCTAATTCAAGCTGAGATACAGGGTAATCCCCTGTTTCACAGCAGGCAGAACAGCCGGCTTTGCAATGTATAAATCCGGAATCTCTTTTAAAATATTCTTTCAGTCTGCAATCAAAATCTTCAAGAAATTTTTGGTAATTTATCAATGTTTGCCCCAAAAACGCGACCAGAAATTCTTAGATTCGTGGCTTTCAAGCTGTTCAATTCTTTTTGATAATTCTTTGTTATGTTCAAGGAGCTCGTGAACCTGTTTAGCAAGAATTTCGTTATCTCTCTTGTAACCGCCGGCTTCAATCAGTCTTGTTGCCATATCTGAATTTGTAATATCATCGCTGATTTTTTTTGCAACAGCTTCGGCCAGCATCTGAAGAGTCTGGCTTGAAACATCCAGCGTAAAACTTTTTCCCTGTGGAATTATTTCTGTCTGTGTTTCTTCTTTGACTGCAACATCTGTCGATGCAGCTGTATTTTCTCCTAATAAATCACTTACAATAAGCGGTTGAACAGGTTTAGCAGGTTCTTCATTTTTTTCAATCTTTGCTTCCATTCTGGAAAGTTTAGCGATTATCTGTTCATCACTATAGCCTTGAGCTTTTAATGATATTCCCTTTTTGATTTTTTCAAGGGCTAAGTCATCGTAAAATTCCAACCCATCTTCATCTTCATATATTGATTCAATCTTCCAGTCTTCAAGGAATAAATCCAGCGAATGATTATCAATGTAATAATTTTCTGTATTTAAATTTTTTAAAATCGTTTCTCTGTTAAACATCCGCTAATCCTCATCTTTTTATATGACGTGCTATGTCACGTTGCTGATCCCTTTTGGCAATTGCTTCCCGTTTGTCATAAAGCTTTTTACCTTTTGCAAGACCCAGCTCTATTTTAGCAAAACCATGAGTTAAAAACAATTCTAAAGGAATAATTGTTACACCGTCTTTTTTTACTTTGTCAGAAATTTTTAGTATCTCACGTTTTTGCAAAAGTAACTTTCTCACTCTGTCAGGCTTATGGTTAAATCTGTTTCCTTGTTCGTAAGGTGAGATATGCATTCCGTATAAGAAAGCTTCGCCGTCTTCAATTTTTGCAAAGGAATCTTTTAGGTTTAACATCCCTTTTCTGATAGATTTAATCTCTGTTCCTGTTAAAACAATCCCTGCAATAAATTTATCAAAAATTAAAAAATCGTGAAAAGCTTTTCTGTTTGTTGAGATTACTTTCTTATCCATAGCTGTATTATAATTCAAATTTTGCGCCCTGTCCAGAATTTCTGCGCTCAAACTCTCTATCAATCTTATTAAGACAGTCGAGTTTCTTCCCAATCCAGCGTGGTGCAACAAGTTCTGTTCTTAATCCGTTTCCTGCAAGCCTGTGTATAGTCGTTTGAGGCGGCAGGTACTCTAAGAAATCGCAAACAGTATTTACATATTCATCTTCTGACATAAAATTAAGTTCGCCATTTTTATACATTTCTGTTATTTTTGTGCCTTCAAGAGCACACAGCATATGAATTTTTACCCCTTCCGGCTCAAGTTTTGCAATTGTTTTAGCAGTTTGCATCATTTCATCATATGTTTCAAAAAGGTTTAGAATGATATGCAGGCAAATATTGATTCCTGCTTCTTTAGTCTTTTCATAGGCTTTAAGAAAACATTTGTAATCGTGTCCTCTGTTAATCTTTAAAAGAGTTTTGTCGTGAACACTTTGAAGCCCGTATTCAATCCAAGTATAGTAATCCTGAGTGAAAGATGAAATTAATTTTAATTTATCGTTATCTATGCAGTCCGGACGTGTGCCAATAGAAAGTCCCACTATATCCGGATGTGTAAGCGAGGCTTTATAGATTTTTTCAAGTTCTCCTACCGGTTTATATGTGTTTGAGAAGGCTTGAAAATAAGACATAAATTTTTCTGCTTTAAATCTGTTTTTAAGAGTTTCCGCACCGATTTTGACCTGTTCTTCTATACTTAATCTGTTAGAATGTGCTTGAGAGAAACTACCGCCGTCATCGCAGAATATACATCCGCAGTTAGAAATTGTTCCATCCCTGTTCGGACAGGAAAATCCTGCATCAATGGTTATTTTATAAACCTTTGCGCCAAACTTTTCTTTTAGATAATGACTAAATTGGTTATATCTTTTGGTATTTTTCATTTTAGCTGCCTGTGCTAACCCCGATTAAATACCAGGTTACAAGAGTTAAATAGATTGCAAGACCCACCACGTCAATGGTTGTCGCAATTACTGGGCCTGAAGCTACAGCAGGGTCAATATGTAATTTTTTCAGGATTAAAGGAGTACAAGTACCAATCATTGTTGCGATAGTCATGTTTAGTGACATCGCAATACCAACAATCAGCCCCAGTTCAAGATTATGCTGCCAGCCCCAGGTTACGAGCGTAACCAGCACTCCGAAAATAGCTCCTATGCTTAAGCCTGTAATAGTTTCTCTCATAATCTGATGCCAGCCTGAGCTTAATGAAATCTGTCCTGTAGACATACCGCGAACCATAAGCGTGATACTTTGGGTTCCGATGTTTCCGCCTAATCCAGCCAGCAGCGGCATAAATGCTGCAATAATCGGGAGGGCTGTAAATGATTTATCAAAACGGTTTGTTACTGTAACAGCTATAAATTCACCGATTAAGGTTATAAAAAGCCATGGTATTCTTGCTTTAATTGAATGAGCAAGGCTTCCGGTTAATATATCGTCATCATCATCGCCTAAGTCTGTTACGATACCGGATGATGTAAAGATTTCATCAGTAGTTTCTTCTTCAACAATATCCTGAACATCATCCCACGTTACAATACCTTTCAGGTGGTCATATAAATCAACAACCGGCAAGGCATTAAACTGGTATTTCATAAAAATATCAGCGATATGGCCTTGATAATCATCAACGTGAACTTTTACAAGATCTTTTGACATAATGTCTGAAATATTAAGATCTACAGGCGCTGTAATCAGGTTTCTTAAAGAAACTACGCCTACAAGGTGGTTATGCTTATCAACAACATACGCATAATATAGCTCCATATTTTCTTTTTCAGCTTTTATGCGGATTGTTTCAAGCGCTTCTTTTACCGTCATATTGTCATATACAGTAAGAACCAGCGGAGTCATAATACCGCCTGCGGTATCTTCATTGTAGGTTAAAAGTTCCCGAACTTCTGATGAGAATTTTTTTGGAAGCTGTTCTAAATAGGCTTGTGACTCGTCTTCTTCCATGTCGCCAAGAACGTCAGCAGCTTCATCGTGAGGAAGTTTAGAAATTAATCTGGAGGCTAAATCTGTATCAATATCTCCGAGAATTTCTACCTGAAGCTGCGGAGGCAGGTATTCAATAACATCTGCCGCCTTCTCTTCATCAATAATTGGAAAACACTTGAGTCTTTCTTCCGGTTTTAATTGCTGTATAATGTCAGCTAAATCTGCTGAGTGATAGCTGTTTAATTCTTCACTCAGCTGGGTTTCTGTCCCGGTGTCAATTAATTCCTGTATTCTGTCTATAGTGTTTTCGTTATTTGGCATTTATGCTTCTTCTATTACTTGTAGTTTTACGATTGCCATCCGGCCAATTACCGATAGTTGGTAAATTGTAGGGGGGCATCATATTTTTCTTCATTTTTGCGTAAAAGCTGAATTACTTCCTGCAAATCATCTTTGTTTTTGCCGGAAACACGCACCTGTTCCCCCTGAATAGAGGCTTGTACTTTAAGCTTTGAATCCTTAATATCGCTTACAATTTTCTTTGCGAGTTCCTGTGTAAGTCCTTTTCTAAGGTTAAATACCTGTCTTACGTTTCCGCCGAGTGCATTTTCAACAGGTTGGGCATCAAGAATTTTTATGCTAATACCGCGTTTTACGAGCTTTGACTGCAGAATATCATATATATTTCTGAGCTTCATATCATCATTTGTGGTGATAGTAATTGCTTTATCAGCTTCCAAATCAATGGATGAATTAGAATTTTTTAAATCAAATCGGGATGTTAAATCTCTCTTAACCTGATCTACGGCGTTAACGAGCTCCTGTTTATCAAACTCGGAAACAACATCAAAACTGCAATCTTTAGCCATATTTATACACTCCTATTTTAGTACATGATAATAATACCATGAAAATAGGCTTGTTTAACCGCCAAGAACATTATTTAAAAAACGTCTGAAAAAAGATGGTTTTAAAGCTCCTTTAGGTTCGGGGCTGACAGGTTTCGGGTATTCCTGCCAGTAAGGTTCTTTTCGAAAACAGTCTTCACAGCCATATTTTGCCTGAAAATATTGAGGAACGTTTCCGCCTGTATTCATTCCCATTCCCATTCCCATTCCGCCCATCATCATAGGGTATCCGCCGCCGATATTCATTGTCATAATTACACCTTCATTTTACTACACTATATATATAAAGAATAAACAGCTTCAGAAATTGCTTAGTTTGTAAATTAATGTAACAAAATGCTCTGAAATACTAAAGTTTTGGTTAAATATGCCGATATTAATAAAGTACAGGTAGTGGTATGGCAAAATTAAGTATTGAACAACTGAATTTTATTAAGGAGTTTAAGCATAATTATCCGGATGCAAAGCTTTCTGATGCGGAAATTTTGTCTATATATAACGAGCAGCTTAACGGGATAAGTCTTACAGAAGACCAGAAGGATTCGATTCTGGCAGGGAATATTATTACAGATAATGACGGCTTGCGGCTTGAAAAACAGCCTGTTGTTCTTTCTGAGAAGAGTAAAGAGGGCTTAATTGAAGCATTAAAATCCAGAATTAATAAAGTCAAGGATGATACTAAAAAAGCAGAGGATAACAACGGGCTGCTGGGCAAAGCGTGGAGTTTTATGAAAAATACGCCTCTTCTGGACTGGTGCACTGACAGCACAAATGATATAGAAGAAGCACGCAGGGAAGAACTGGATGTTTTGGAAAAAGGTGATATCAAGACAGCTTTTGAAAAAATTACCGGCATGGAATATTCTCAAGATAATATAGTAAAGTTTATGAATGGTGAGATTACAACAAAATCAGAGCAGGCGTTGAACGGCTATAAAGAAGGTCAGGATATGGCGGTTGATGTAATCGGGGATATGGTTTCGGGTATTGCGGCAGTTGGTATATATTCTTTAGCAGTTGCAGCAGCCCCGTTTTCTGGCGGAGCAAGTATTGCAGCAGGGGCTGTACTTGCAACAGCAAGCGGAGGATTAATAAAATCCGGAATTAAGGCTTTAGATACAGTAGGTACGGATAGAAAATATACATTAGATAATTTTAAACATGATTTAGTCACAGGAGGTTTCTCAGGAGCTTTAGCACCTGTAACAGCAGGTATGGGCGGAGCAGTTGGAAAAACCGTTGCAACAAAACTCGGAGTTCAGGCGGTTAAATCGACAGGAAGCAGTGCCGCAGCTTCAGGAATTAAGGGTGCATTAATGAACCCTGCCGGATATGAATATATTGGCGGAAATATTGTAAAACGCGGTCTGGCAACGGGGACTGAAATGGCAACTGATGGAGCTCTCGGCGGAGCTGTAGATAATGCTTTTAGAACTGCTTATGACGGAGGAGGGGTAAATGAAGTATTGGAGGCAGGTGCCGAAGGGTTTATTGGCGGTGCAATTATGTCTCCTATGATCGGCGGCGGTATGAAAGCTGTAGGTAAAGCGGGGCATAAGATTGGCGAAAAAATGCATGGTGGAGCAAAGGCTGCTGATGAAGCTGCGCCTGCACCAAAAATTACTGAAAATGAACCCGAAGAGGTTGCACCATTTGCTCAAAGACTGGAAAAATCTTCTGATATTGAAGATTTAACTAACCCGGAGATTAGGGAAGTTAAATTAGAAAATGGAGAATTTAACGAAAACGGTGATTTTATACCGGATGGAACTTATACTGTTACGGAGTCAGGGAATCCGCTTGCAAAGAGCAAGACTTATAAACAGTATTCTGATGGTAAAAAGCAACTTGCTGCTAATTTTGATGAGTTATGTGCACAAGTTGCGAAGTATAAAGGTCTAAAGAAGCTGGGTAAATATGAGCAAGGACTTCTTAAAGATATTATTGATAGAAATCCTGATGTTTCAATTCAAGATATTTCCGAGATCATCACTGACTTTACGCATGTGACAAATGGCGATTGGTCAGGTAAAACAAAATCTTTTCTTGAATCTTATCAGGGATTAGCTCGAATAGTAGATTTAAAGACATTTAAAGCTAATATTAACGAATATGACAAATTTCTTTCAGCAATCAAGAATTCTGATTTTGTTTTATATTCAAAACTGCAAGATTTAAGACTTGAGTACTTTACAGAGGATATGGCAGGAATAAAACCTGAAGATTTCAAGAAAAATTTGGAGTTTTTCAAGACTCTTGATAATAATTTGCAGAAAGCGTTAACCAGATATGATTATAATTTGTTATTTAAATCTCATGATAATAAATATTTTGAGCGTGTAAAAGCTGCTGATAATTTTAATCGCTGGGCATTAGAAAAAGATGCAAAGGTTCTCTTAGATGAAAGTGTTAGGTACTGGGGAGAACTTTCTGATGAAACTTATAGTCAGGTTACAAAAAATATTGAACTTGTAAAAGAAATGATAAATGCGGATGTTTTGGATACAAGAATGCTGGACAATATTTTAGGAAGCAGAGATGCTCTTTATACCGATTTTTGTGCAAAATTAAAATCCGAACTTGGAGATAACTTTAATTATTCATATTTGTCTAAATTGTACTGGTTGGGTGACGATATAACTCCTGCAGCGGCACTAATTGATACTTTAGGTAAAGATGCAGATAAGCTAAGTGGCTGGGATTTTGAATCTATTTGTTCTCAATATTATAAAGCAGATGGCGCCGGGAAACGTAATTTTCTTGCCAAGATTGATATTGCAGGCAAAATGCCTCAATTTAGAAACTATAACAATAATTTTAGCAAAGAATTATTAAAAAGCTTTATGAAAAGAGATATTGCAAATGCTGAAAAGATTGCAGAATTCGTAAATCTTGCTGAACCTAATTTTTTGTCAAAGATAGGTTTTCAAGGATACTCTTATTATCCTATAATTGCCTTTGAAAAACTTTTTGAGCCTCAAAACCTTGATAATATGATAGCCTGTGCAAAACTTCATAAGGATTTGCCGGAGGATTTCGCTGAATTTTTGCATTCTGAGCAGTCTATAATTGGTTCAAGCAGATGGAGCGGCAGCAATGTTGAAAATTATCAGTATATGGTAACGCCGGATGAACTTGCTTCCAGAATAGAAACTATCAAAAAATATAATGGCAAACTCGCTCCTAATTTGCTGGAACGAATTTATAACGGTGAGCTGACAGCTAAAACCCCTTCATTAGATATGCTTTCTACAATTGATCAGAAGCTTGCTGTAAATATTGTAAATTATCGAAGACTTTCGGATATTGATACCCTTGATAATGAGAGTATAAATAAAATTATACAATATGTTAATAAGTTTGAGATTACCAAAGATGATGCACAAAGTTTTGTCTCTAGCTTTAACCCGAGTATTTTCAAAGAATTATCAGCAGATGAACTTGATGTAATCCCGTTTTCAGATATGGCTAGGCATAGCTATGTTATAATGAATGATATTGAAATATTTAGACAAGTTTTCAATATTACTCCTAAACCAATAAGAAATTTGTTAAAGTCAGACGCAGGTGCAAGATTTTATTGCGACTGGAGTAAAACTTACGATGGCTCTGATTATTCAAAAAAGCTTGCTCAACTTAATAATTTCTCTGAAGAAGATTTAAAAAATGTCGGGCCAAAAGTGTTATTAAAATATTTTGATACATACTTTGATGAAAATTTTAATTCGAAAAATTTAGAAGCTTGGAAATCTGTTTCTCAGGATACTAAAGATAAGCTTGGCGAGTACGCATATTATTTATTAGCAAATAATGAAATTTTAGATACAAGACTTTTGCAATCAAGAGTTGATAATTTGATAAATAATAATGTTTATGGACACATTCAAGGCAGACAATTATCTGCCTATCTTATGAATACATCACAGGATATGGAAGAGTGTTTGAATGCCATCCTTAAAGATCCGGATTTTAAACGGGAAAATATCAACCGTATCATCGAAAGTTTTCGTGAGATTACACGCAGAGAAGATAATGACTGGGAATTCGTAAGAGAACTTATTAATAATCCAGAAGTTAAAAGTGATGAAATATCCGGTATATTAGAAGCATTATATTCTCCCGGAGCGGTTCGCGAACAGCAAAAATCTTTTGCCCGTTATCTGATTGAACATGATGGAGTAGATAATACATTTATTCCATCTCTTTTGATGGTCGTTGAGTTAACAAAGCGAAGAGTTCAGTATAATGAGGTCAAAATACAATTCGCAAAAGAATTATTAGAGAATCCTAAGGTTAAACAAGCTGAAATATCAGCTATAATAGGCAAAATGGCAGAGAATAGTTTTGCCGCTGACAGAGCTCTTGTCCTTGATATGATAAATTCGAGAGGTTTTTCTTATAATGAAATTAGTGATTTACTTTACTATTTATCTAGCAGCAGCAAAAGTGAACACACACTTGAAAAGTGTTTTATATTGAAGAATTTATTAGATAGAGAAAATCTGAATTACGCTGATATTCAGTCTATTATGAAGACGTTGTATAGTATTCATGACACTGGCACTTTAAATAATATTAAGCCGCTGCTCAATGATTTGTTTGATGAACAATTTAATCCTGCAGATATATCTTTAATTTTATCAAATATATCAAATGATACTGCAGAATCAGCAGCACAAATTGCACTTGTTAAAAAATTAATAAAATTAGATATTTCTCCAAACCAAATTTCTTCATTAAAAGATGCACTGGGTAACAGTACTATTGCTCCAGAAGTTATGGGGGCAAAGGTTTATAATCTTGTAAATTCCGGTGTAGACATAGAGCTTGTTTTGAATATTTGCAATAATGCAAAAGCAGTATCAATATTTAATCAGGATGTTATTGCGATTTTAAGCCGTTTGAAAGCAGATGGTGCTGATGTCCGCGGAATTGTAGACATTATATCTGATGGTAATATTCCTAAAGACTTAATGACTAAAATTAATGCACTGTTTGCATTGTCATCATTAACCCCGGATGACAAGCTTGTCTTAAAAAGACAGGGGATAGATATTGAAGCAAAAATACATAATTTGATGATGTCAATTGATACAAAATATCCGCTGATTTCAACTTCTAAACAGGGCGTTATAGATTTCTTAAAACATATAGGGAATAGTAACAATGCAGACAATGTAATCAAAAAAGCTGATTTTGCAAGTTTCGGCAAAAAAGGCATTGAACTTGAATATTCACGCGAAGATTTTATTAGGAAAATGGATGCGTTGATACGTGAAGGCGGGGCTGGCAGAAAACAAATTTCTACAGAGGGAGTTGAAATCCCTGAACTAAAACTCTCAGAAGCAGATGTTGCTGCAACGCAGGCTAAGATACAAGATCTTCTATCCCGGCATAAAACTGAGCCGGCAGAGGTTATACTGGAAGGCGAAAAAGTTCAGGGAACTCGTTTTCTAGGTACACAGGGCGGGTCAAACAGGGCTTATTATACTCAAATCGGAGATAAACTTTATTATATTAAATACCCGAGTTCGGAAAAATTAGGTCAAAGTGTAGAGGAAGTCATTGCTTCAAGGCTTTATCGCTCAGCAGGCATAGATGCCCCGAATATGAAATACGTTTATGACGAAGAAGGTAATATAATTGGCATGGCAGGAGAATTTATTCCTGATTTGAGTACAACTCCTAAAAATCCGGATCAGTTTACAGACGGCTTTGCAGCAGATGCCTGGCTTGCCGACTGGGATGCTCCCAAAAATGATAACACCCAGTATAGAACAAGCGGTGTGGTAAAAGTCGATGTCGGCGGCTCGCTTCGTTATCGTGCAAGAGGCGAAATGAAAGATTTTGGCGCGGTTGTAAACGAACTTTCAAGTTTGATAGAACAAAACGGCCGTTTTATGTCAATGACTAAGCAGCAGCTTTTAAATTCATTAAAACATGTAACAGGCATGCCTGAAGCGCGGATACAAAAGATTATTGACGAATCTCCGCTTGATGACGGCCAGCTTACATCTATTTTGCTGAAGCGAAAAGAATATATGACTATTTTTCAGAAGAAGCTTGAAGTTTTGGAAGAAAATCAATTTGATAATATTCTGGAAATGGTTAACGAAGCCAAACGCATGACGGCAGAAGAGTTTAGTGATGATACAAATATTGCAGAACGCCTCGGGTATGTACGAACAAGAACCGGTTTTGAAGGACTGCTTAATACTACGGGGGTTGATAATATGGCGCTTACTCCAGAGCAAAGAATTCTTGCTGATAAACTGATTGAAGAAATTAAGAGATTTACTGTAGGCAATAGAATTTCTGATGATGTTAAACTTGATGCAGAAACAAAGGACTTTTTAAATTCCATTCTGCAAGGAGTTCCGGAATTTGCTCCGATATTTGGCAAACCTCAGCACAGTATGCAGAAGTATTCTCTTGACGTACATATTCTCAAAGTGCTTCAGGATTCTGTGAACGATCCGCTTTATAATCAGCTTGGTGACACAGACAAAATAGTCCTTAAATTCTCAACACTTTTGCATGATATCGGCAAAAGATATCTCGTTGACGGCTCAGATACAGGCCATGCTGCAAAATCTGCAGAGTATGTTTATTCAATTCTTGATAGATTTAATTTTGAACCGGAAATTAAAGACAGAATTATTTCAGTTGTTTCAAATCACCACTGGTTTAAAGAATACTGTCTGGGCAATACTTCAAAATTAGATATTGCAACGCTATGCCGCAGACCACAGGACTTCCTTATTTATCAAATAATGGCAAAGGCAGATTTGAAAAATGTGAATGATAAATTTTATCTTGACAAAACAGGAGCCTCAAGCTTTGCTGAAGCAGAAAAGAATTTTGCTGCAAAAATGGCAGAAATTCAGCCAGCAGTAGATGAATTGGCCTCAAAACAGGTTGTAATAACGGCCTCAAGATTCGTAGAAGTTCCGCAAAGAGTTACTTCAACCGGCAGAGTATTGCCGGCAAGAGGTTTCCCTGTAGAAACTGTGAAAATTAAAGACATAGATACAGGATTAAAGACGCTTAATCTTACAAAATTAAACGAGGATACTGATATGTTTAATTATGGATTTAACCATATTCCTCTTAAAGATTTAAGATTAACAGTCCATATGGTCAACCAGTCTATAAATTTAGATGTCTTTAAAACACTTGCCAGAAACCCTATGAATAACTCTGCACAATCAATTTCGATGATTAGTATGGCAGATAAATCTACATATTCCGGTCTGCAATTCGGTCTTGTTCTCGATGTAGATAATGCAAATGTTTCACATGCTTATTTTTCCAATACCAGCTCCGGTACTAAAAAAGGTTTTGCACATTTTGTAGAAGAAATGTTTGAAAATAGCAAGTATAGAACATATGTAAAAGATAACTTCAAGTCCTACTTAACAGAAAAAGGGGTTGAAATCTCTGACGAAGAGTACACAAAAATTATTAAATATATTCAGAGTAAAAAATATCCGGAAACACAAATCAAAAATTTAAAAGTCGGTGACAGGACATTTACACGCGAAGATATTCTCGGAGCTTTTACATATTCTAGAGATCAGTTGATTGAAGTGAAAAAAATGAAAACTCACGGTGAGCATAATGAAATAGTAGCTTTAAATTCAAAAGTAAAAGGTCTTATTGCAAAGGTTAATTCTCTGGATGAATGTCCTGAATGGTTCCTTGAATTTGCTAAAGACAACAATCTTCCTATAATCTTAATCGGCACTTAATGTAACGAATTGTAACAATATTCTAAAAAACCCTAAAGTTTTCAAAAAAAATGCCGATATACATAACATAAAGAAAAGAAAAAGGAGTAGAAAAATGGCAGACGGAATCGGAAGACTTTCAGGATATGGAAATTACGGCGTAGGCGGTTACATGCCTCAAAGAAGAGGAGATGTTTCAAAAGAGGAACAGCCTCAAGAACAAGTTTTAACAAATCAGCATGAAGAAACTCAGGTAGATCCATCAAAAGTAATGGAGTTTCTTGCGAATAATAATTTCTTTGTAGCAGCTCCGGCTGCCGCTGAAGTAGGTGAAGTAGATGCAGCAACTCAGGATAGAGTGGCAGGCTACATGGAACAATTTGAAATGATATACGGCATAGTACAGGAAGAATTCGGCGAAGAATTGGCTCCTGCTGTTATGGATGTAGTGATGGATAAGTTAATGGGCATGTCAGAATAAGATTTCTCAAACATTTTTTCTACACTTAATTTAAAAAGGCTGATTAAAATAGCCTTTTTTCTTTTGTTTTGAGGGAATTTTAAGTTTTGTAAAAGAAATTTTAAAAAAGGTGTTGACTTTTAAAATTGATGGCATATGATAGTAAATGTCGGTTGAGAGAACCGGGGCGAACAAAAGAAATTAGTTCGCAGGGTCGAAAGGCCAGTGTTGATGAAGTATGAAAATATACAGCTGGAGGAAATTAAGTAATCCAGTCATCCTCACAAAATAAAAGCCTGAATTTAAATTTATAAATAGCAAAGAATTAAAATAAAGGCTTGTTGTTTATCTGAACCTTGACAACAGAATAGCTGAAGACGAATAAACTTGTTAATTCGTTGAATG